>WBZL01000435.1_pt1 | contig 46775 bp, 38 predicted proteins | sample 5204291 | NCBI WGS metagenome assembly WBZL01 (sample SAMN12344345, study PRJNA552823) | activated sludge metagenome | biome: Activated sludge suspended growth; feature: Nitrification reactor; material: Wastewater; isolation source: activated sludge from nitrification reactor of wastewater... | reverse complement strand
GTCATCTGTGAGCAGACCCCCACGCTCCCCGAGCGGCAGCCCTGCGGCGGCCGCGAGTCCAGTGTTCGGCCGGACCCCGAGACCGAGGACGACGATGTCCGCCGGGTACCTCCCGCGCTGGGTGACCACGGCGGCGGCGCGGCCACTGTCCCCCGCCTCGATCGACTGCACCGGCTCACCACCCCGGTATGAGATGCCCATCTTCTCCATCGCCGTGGCGATCAACGCACCCATGTCGGTATCGAGTGTCGTCATCGGCTGCTCGGCCTGATCCACGACGGTGACCTGCAGACCGCGCCTCTTCATCGCCTCGGCCATCTCGATGCCGATGTAGCCGGCGCCGATGACGACCGCGGTGTTCGGACCGCGGTGCATGCTGTCGAGCACCTGCAGGCCGTCGTCGAGGGTCTGGACACCGTGCACACCCGGCAGGTCGATGCCCGGGATCGGCGCACGGATGGGGACCGCACCCGTGCCGATGACCAACTGGTCGAAGGCCAGGTCCTCGGTTCCCCCGGAATCGGTGGTCGCGCTCACCGTCCTTGCCTCGACGTCGATCGCCGTGACCGTCCAGCCGGTGCGCAGATCCAGGCCGTTCGCCCGGTGTTGCTCGGGGGTCCGCGCCACGAGTCCGTCCGGGCCCTCGACCTCGCCGGCCATCCAGTACGGGATCCCACACGCCGAGTAGGACGTCCATGGCTGTCGCTCGAGGACGATCACCTCGGCCGACTCACCCAGCGCCCGCTTGGCCCCCGACGCCGCCGATGCTCCACAGGCGTCGCCGCCGATCACCACGATTCGCATGGTCGTATCCTTCCTGGACGGGGCGGGGGTGGCCATTCGGCGCAGTCCGGCTCCCTTTGTGACGACGTTGGCTGCGCCCGGACCCCCGTTGTCACGAAGGTGCTGGGTCCAGACCAGCCAGAGCGCCCACCTTCGTCACAATCGCGGACCGTGGGGGCGCACCTTCGTCACAAAGACGCCGCGGCGGCCGCGCGGCGCGACCCGGCCACGATGAACCGCACCGACACCGCGCCAACGCCCCTCGAACCCTGGAAGAATCGCCGCGTGGCCCGCCCCATCGCACTGATCGTCGAGGACAACCGCGAATACGCCATGATCGCGACGCGCCTGCTGGAGAACGAGGGCTTCGAGGTACTGGCCGCCGCGGACGGTGAGACCGGCATCGGCCAGGCCCGCGCCCGCCGCCCCGAGGTGATCCTGCTCGACGTGAGCCTGCCCGGCATCGACGGCTTCGAGGTGTGCCGCCGGGTGCGTGAGTTCAGCGACGCCTACGTGATCATGGTGACGGGGCGCACCGACGAGGTGGACCGGGTCGTGGGCCTGACAGTGGGCGCCGACGACTACGTCACCAAGCCCTTCTCTGCGCGCGAACTCGCCGCACGGGTCGCGGCGATGCGCAGGCGACCGCGCGCCGCCGGTCCCAGTGACAACCTCGAGTACGACGGGTTGTCCATCGACACCAACGCCCGCGAGGTCCGACTCGACGGGCAGGTCCTGGACCTCACGAAGATCGAGTTCGACCTGCTGACCAAACTCGCCTCCGAGCCCCGTCGGGTCTTCGCCCGCCAGCAACTGCTCGACGCCGTGTGGGGGGCGGACTGGTACGGCGACGACCACGTGGTCGACGTGCACATGGGCAACCTGCGCAAGAAACTCGGCGAGTCCGGGAGCAACCCCCGCTTCATCCACACTGTGCGTGGGGTGGGTTTCCGGTTCGAAGCCTCGGCGTGAGCACGACATGAAGGGCATCATCTTCAACCTCGTCGAAGAGGTGGTCGCCAACGATCACGGGCCGGATGCGTGGGACGACATCCTCGCGGCGGCCGGCGTCGAGGGCGCCTACACCGCCGTCGGCTCCTACTCCGACGACGAACTGCTTGCCATCGTCAGCGCCGCAGCCACCGCGACGGGCGCCTCGGAGGACGACATCCTGCGCCATGTCGGCCGCTATTCGATCCCGCCGCTGGCGCAGCGTTACCCGGAGTTCTTCACCCTGCATCGTGGCCTGCGCACATTCCTGCCGAGTTTGAACAGCGTGATCCACCCGGAGGTCCGCAAGCTGTACCCGGGCGCGCAGCCCCCTCACTTCACGATCACCGACGACGCCGACGGCGGGATCCTGATGGAGTACCACTCCCAGCGCAGCATGTGCCGTCTGGCCGAAGGGCTCACGCTGGGTGCCGCCGATCACTACGGGGAGCCGGTGACGGTCACACACCCGCAGTGCACTCGCGAGGGTGCCTCCCACTGCCTGCTGCGGGTCGACCTGGGATGACCGATCACGAACTCCTCGAGGCACGGGCACAGATCGCCCGGCTCCAACGTCGCGTGGAGCGCGAGCGCGCGGCCCGGCGGGAGTCCGAAGAGGTCGCAGAAAGATCTCTGCGCAGGCTGTACGCGCGGCAGCGGGCTCTTGACCTGCTGACGCGTTCGGCGGCGGCCTCCAACTCGGCGACCGACGATCAAGCGGCCTTCACCGAGGTCATGACGATGATCGTCGAGGAGTACGAGTGGAACGTCGGTCATCTGCTGTCCCCCGCCAGGGACGATCCATCTGTACTGGTCTCAAGCGGCCTGTGGGTGGGCAGTCCACAGGACCCCTTCTTCCGCGAGGTGCGGGCGGCCACGGTTGCCGCACGCTTCGGACCGGGCGTCGGCATCCCCGGGCGGGTGATGGTGCACGGTCCGCGGTGGGAGAACCAACCCACCGACCTCATCCCGGCCCGCCAACACCTCGTCTCCCAGGGCAGCGTCTTCGCGTTCGGTGTGATGGTCGAGTCCGTCCTCGTGGGCGTACTCGAGTTCCTCAGCGCTGTCCCCAAGCCCGAGGATCCCGACCTCGTGGAACTGGCCACACCGATGGGCGAACAACTGGGCCGGGTCATCGAACGCGCCAAGGCGCGTGAGGCCGAGCAACGACACCGGGTCGAACTCGAGCGCACCGTCAAGGAACGCACCGACGACCTGCGCAAGGCCCGCGATCGCGCCGAGGCACTGGCCCGTGCCCGCAGCGCCCTGTTCAACACGGTCACCCACGAACTGTCCACCCCGATCCATGCGGCACAGGCGGCACTGGAGAAGCAGCCGCCGGAGGTGGTCACCGCCACCTCCCAATTGAACCTGCTGGGCAAGCGCATCGACGCGCTGATCGCTGTGGCCTCGGAGAGCGGGCAGGGGACCACCGGGAAGCCCACGGTGTGCGTGCTCGCAGACATGGTCACGGACGCCTGCGCGGCCCAGCGCGCCCTGATCACCCCCCACGGCGGATCTCTGAACCTGACCGTGGACCCGAGTGCGGCCGAAGAGGTGCTCATCGACTCGGAGCGGGTGCGAACCGCCATCGACACCCTCATGGCCGGCATCCGTCTTGCCAGGGCAAGTGCCGAGGTCGGCGTCCGTGTCCACCTCGCCGGCCACCGTGCGGTGTTGGATTTCCGGGCGCCAGGAGTGCATCCCGATCCGGGGTCGTTGGAGGTGGTTCGCAGCGCCTGCGAAGCCGCATCCGGCTCGGTGACCATGCGGGACTCCGCCATTGAACTGTCCTTCCCGGTGTCCCGACCACGTCTGCGCCGCTTCGGCACCAACCGCAGGGTGCTGCTCGTCGATGACACGAAGGTCACACAGCAACTGGCGTCGGCGATGCTCCACGACGCCGGCTACGACGTCGATGTCGCAGGCGACGGGCTGGAGGCCATTGAGCGGGTCACCGAGCAGCCCTACGGGGTCGTCCTCATGGACGTCCGCATGCCGCGACTCGACGGGCTGGAGGCCACTCGCCGGATCCGCGGCGGAGTGGCCGGCGATGAGCGGACGGAGATCCCCATCGTGGCGATGACGGCCGACACTGGTCCGGGCGCCGCGGAGCAGTGCATGCTTGCCGGGGTCGATGCGTATGTCCCGAAGCCGTTCACGAAAGACACCCTGTTGACCCTCGTGGCCCGGTACGTGACCCCGCAGTGACCTCAGGTGCTCGCAGTGGCGTCCACCAGGAAGTCGCGCATCTGCGTCTCCACGACCTCGGCCTCGGCGGTCACGTCAGCCAGCAGAGTGTCCGTGGCATCCGTCTCCATCTGGGCGCAGATCGCACTGAGCCGCTGGGCCCCCAGCATCGCCGACGCTCCCTTCAGGGCGTGCGCGGCTGACCGCACCGCCTCCCGCGAGCCCTCGCCGTACCCCCTGTGGATCTCCACGAGGCGTCCAGGCAACTCCTCGAGGTACACACCCACGGCATCGCGAACCAACCCCGGGTCGCCGAGGTCATCGCCGAGTTGCCACAGCACTGCTGTGTCGAGAGTGATGTCGGACGTGGACCGCGCCGCAGCCACCTGCACCGGCGCCTCCCCGGGAAGGCGCTCCAGCACCTTGGTGATTCCGATGTGCAGTTCGGCACTGGTCGTGGGCTTGAGAACGTACCCGTTGAAACCCGCCGCAGCCAGCACCGACCGATCGATCCACCCGGGATCGGCGGTCAGCGCAAGTACCGCCAGGGTGTCGACGTCGGCGAGGCGTTCGCGGATGACCTTGACCGCTTCCAGGCCATCCATCACGGGCATGTTCAAGTCGAGCAGAACGATGTCGTACTTGTCGCGCGCGATCTCCTCCACCGCCGCCGCCCCATCACTGACCGTGTGGACCGATGCCCCCATCCTCTGCAGCATCTCGGCGATCAGTGTGCGGTTGGTGGCGTCGTCCTCCGCGAGCAGGACCGGCAGCCCGGGGGGAAGCGCGAGGGTTTCGCGTACCACGGTGACCGGCACATCGGCGCCCAACGCCTCCAGCAGCCGTTCCATCGTCCACGGCAGGGCAAGGTACTCACCGGCGGTGGGCGCCGCCGCGACAGTCACGGTGGGTCCCATGATCAGAAGCCGGTGACCGTCCGTGACCGGCATCGTGGCCTCCGGAGCAGCGGTGTCCGTGATCACCCGTACGTGCAGGGTCTCGGATTCCCCCGTGCACTGCGCAAGGATCTCCTTGCCCATCCGCTGCAACGCCATCGAAACCGCCTCGACCGCGAGCGGGTGCCCTTCGACCGTCGCCGCGCCCGAGATCCGCATCGCGTGCGCCGGGTGCTTCTCCTGCAGGGAACCCACCGGCAACAGCACGCGGAACGCAGTGCCCTTGCCCAACTCGCTGGTCACCGTCAGCGATCCGCCGAGGGCCGTGGTCAGTCGCTGAGCGATGGCCAACCCGAGGCCGGACCCGCCGTGCTTCTTGTGGACCCCGGGACCACCCTGCACGAACATCTCGAACACCGACTTCTGGGCCTCTTCGGTCATGCCGGGGCCGGTGTCTGTCACGCGGATGTCGATCCAGGGTTTGCGCTCGAACCTCGCGGGGCGGGCCACCACAGTGACCACACCCTCGTCGGTGAACTTGACGGCGTTGGACACGAGGTTGAGCAGGATCTGCTGGAGGCGACTGATGTCGGTGTTGATCCATCCGTCGAGGTCAGGGCTGGCGGCGCCGATGAGCGGCACCTTCTTGCGCTGGGAGATCGGACCGACCATCTGCAAGACGTCGCTAATCAGTTCGCAGATGTCCGTGTCGGACTTGTGCACCTCGAGCTTGCCGGCCTCGAACCGTGCAAGGTCGAGCAGGTTGTTCAACAGCGTCGTCAGACCGTCTGCGGAATGTTGAACGCCCACGACCAGTTCGCGGGTACGGGCATCCAGTGGACGCTGCAGCAGGAGATCGACCATTCCCACGATTCCCGAGACGGGCGTGCGGACATCATGGCTGATCGTGGCGAGCAGACTCTGACGGCCTTCCGCGAGTTGCTCTGCGTCGCTGAGCAACCCGAGTTGAAGGTCCATGGTGGACGCCGCGGTGTCGAGGTTGGATCGCCGGGCGTAGCGCAGGAGCTGACCGAGCAAGGTGGCCATCACCATCGCGATCGCATAGTGCGACCAGTTGGCGCTCGGGATGTGGAGCATGGCGAGCACCCACGAGACCCACATGACAGCGGTGATCGCCACGTTCCAACCGGTCCGCAGGATCGCCATGCCTGCGCCGATGACGATCAGCATGAAGTTCGTCGTCTGCCACTCCTCCTGGCTCAGGTAGAGGTGCAGTGCGGAGTTCGCGATGAGGACCAGGAACACAGCGACGAGCACCAACGTGCCGTTCTCGGTGATCGTCTTGCGCCGCGCAGCCCACGCCACCGCCAGCAGCAGCACCGCGCTCACCGCGGCGACGGCGGACATGATCATGCCTTCCTCGCCGCCGACCAGCACCGGGTGCAGCAGCGCGAGCAACGCGAACAGCAGCCCGAGGAACAACCCGGCCGGGTACACGGTGCGCGCAGCCGCAGCGTCGTAGCGGACCTGCGGATCCGGGGAGAGCTCGGGTGGTATCCGGATCACTGCCATACGTCCTTATCGACGGGAAGAGCGCAATGCTTAACGGTACGCGGTTGGCCCGGGACGGCGCCGGGTGAGCGGTGGGTGGGTGGGGTTTCGCCGCCCTGCGATCGACCGTGAGGCATACTGGGAGGCGCCGCGGGTGTAGTTCAATGGCAGAACATCAGCTTCCCAAGCTGACAGTGCGGGTTCGATTCCCGTCACCCGCTCCACAGGAAAAGGGCCTCTGACCAGCACAAACACCGGTCAGAGGCCCTTCTTCATGCGTCCTCGTAGTGCCCCGCAATGCCCGTTTCGTGCGACGAATGGCATGCTTTGGTTGCACGTTCGTTGCACGGCCGATCGCACGGCCAGCAGCCTGAGGACGGGGAGGGGTCAAGATGGGACGCCAGTTCGGGGCCATCAGGAAGTTGCCCAGCGGGAACTTCCAGGCAAGCTATGTCGCACCGGGGATCGGTCGGGTGACCGCTGCCCATCACCTTCGCCAGGTACGACCAGGCCGACACCTGGCTGGCCGCCCAGCGAGTCGACCTCGCGCGCGAGACGTGGAAGGCGCCATCCGTAGGCAGCATCTCCCTGCGGCAATACGCGGTTCCGTGGCTATCGCAGCGCAAGCTCAAGCCGCGCACGGCCGATCTGTACCAGCGCCTGCTGAACCTGCACCTGCTGCCGGAGCTGGGCGACAGGCCCCTCAAGGGGCTGACCCCCGCCGTGGTCCGCGCCTGGCACTCTGATCTCGGGAGCACAACCGGGCCGACCGCGCAGGCGCAGTCCTACCGGCTCCTTCGCACGATCCTCAACCAGGCCATGCGCGACGGCGAGATCCCGAGCAACCCCTGCCAGATCGTGGGGGCCGGTTCCACACAAACGGCCGAGCGGCCCGTGCCGACGTTGGCCCAGGTGCACCAACTGGCCGACCTCGTGCCTGCCCGGTACGAGGCGTTGGTCCTGGTCGCCGCCTACGGCGGCCTGCGCTTCGGAGAGCTCACGGCGCTTACCCGCGCCGACGTGATTCTCCGGGAAGACAAGCTGCCCGTGCTGCGCGTCCGAAAGTCGATGAGTCGGCTGAACGGGAAATGGCTCGTGGGTTCCCCCAAGTCGGACGCGGGTATGCGCAACGTCGCCCTTCCGACCTTCCTCGGCCCCATCCTCACCGAGCACCTCGAAACCCAGGTCCGTGCCGGTGACGCCGCCCTGGTGTTCGCGACACGATCGGGCCGCCCATTGCACAACGGGAACTGGACCTCGACCTTCAAGCGCGCCAAGACCCAGATCGGCCTGGACGACTGCCATTTCCACGACCTTCGCCATGCTGCCGCAACTGCAGCGGTCCAGTCCGGCGCCACCTTGAAGGACACGATGGCGCGCCTCGGCCACGCCAGCCCGCGGGCCACCATGATCTATCAGCACACCGCCCCAGATCGGGACGAGGGCATCGCCCACGCCTTGGATGTGGTCGCGAGGGAAGCTCAGCAGGGCAAGGCCATCCCACTGAACAAAGAGGGGGGCAGCCAGCCGGGATCGGAGGTGTCAGCGGGCTGAGCGCTGCACCCCGGTGATCGGCCCCCCGGAAATGGCGCTACAGGCGCTACACCGCTAATGGGGGTGCAACGGCCTCTTCCGAGCGGGGAGGGTGTTGTCCGAGCCGCCGCCGGGTGAGCACTGCTACCCGCAGTCCCGTGGAGGTCTGACTGTAGATCGTGCCCCCGGTGGTCGGTGAGGAGGCGGAGATGGCTGGTGGGATGACGTGCCGACGAGCACTGGTCCATTAGCGCGCTGCGCGCCTTCTCTGGCTCTGCTGGTGGGTCCGGAGGTGCGATGGAGGTGAGCGGATGCTGTTCGTCGGGGATGACTGGTCCGAGGCCCATCACGACGTGGAGATCGTCGATGACGCCGGAGGTGTGCTGGCCAAGCGCCGGCTCCCTGAGGGGGTAGCGGGGCTGCTGGAGCTGCATGAGGTGATCGCCGATCATCTCGGCGACGACGACCAGCCCGGTTCGGTGGTCGTCGGGATCGAGACCGACCGGGGTCCGTGGGTCGCTGCCCTGGCCGCAGCCGGGTACGCGGTGTTCGCGATCAACCCGGTGCAGGTGGCCCGCTACCGGGAACGGCACTCGGCGTCGGGGGCCAAGTCCGACCGCGGCGACGCGCACACGCTGGCCGAGATCGTGCGCCTGGACGGGCTCACCATCAGCCGCTAGCCCTGGACTCGAGCCTGGCCGAGCAGGTCAAGGTACTGACCCGCTCGCACCAGACCCTGATCTGGACCCGGCGCCGGCAGGCCAACCTGCTGCGCTCCACGCTGCGCGAGTTCTACCCAGGCGCCCTGGCCGCGTTCGGCGACAACCTGACCGACCGGGACACCGTGGCGGTGCTGGCGGCCGCCCCATCACCAGCCAAGGGTGCGGCACTGACCCGGTCACGGATCGCCGCGGTGCTGCGCCGGGCCGGGCGCAAGCGCAACGTCGACCTCGCCGCAACCCGGATCCAGACGGCACTGCGCACCCCGCAGCTGGGCCTGACCCCTGGGCTGGCCGACGCCTACGCGGCCACCGTGAGCGCCTACGTGGCCGTGATCGGCGAGCTCAACAAGCAGATCGAGGTCCTTGACGAGGTGGTGGGGGCCCATTTTGGCCAGCACCCGGACGCCCAGATCCTGCTGAGCCAACCAGGGCTCGGACCGATCCTGGGTGCCCGGGTCCTCGCTGAGTTCGGCGACGCCCCAGGCCGCTACGCCGACGCCAAGGCCCGCAAGAACTACGCCGGCACCAGCCCGATCACCCGCGCATCCGGGCTGAAACGCGTCGTGATGGCCCGCTACGCCCGCAACCGCCGCCTCGCCGACGCGCTCTACCTGCAAGCCTTCGCCGCCCTGACCGTCTCCCCCGGCGCACGGGCCTACTACGACCGGCACCGCTCCGCCGGCGCCACCCACCACCAAGCACTGCGCGCCCTGGCCAACCGACTCGTCGGCATCCTGCACGGCTGCCTCGAGCACCACACCCACTACGACGAGACCCTCGCTTGGCAACACCAACCACACACCGGAACCCGAGCCGCCTGAGCTCCCCGCCAGCCCGCCCCCGGACCGCACCCGCAGCCGGGGTCAAGGCGTGGGCCGCAGGCCCACCCCGAAGGGCATCGGCCTTGACACCGGCCAGGACGCGGTCACCCTGACCGGCCGCGGGGGCACTCCCGCCTGCCCCCCCGAAACGCCGCTACACCGCAACAGCCGCTACACCAGGGGCCCCCTCTTGACGAGTTCAAGCCGTGGGATGTCTACGCGCATACCTCCCAAGCACGAGGGCGAGGGCCAGGTGGTCATTCGGAGGAAGATGCGTAGCGGGCCAGCTGTTCAACTACCCGGGCGCGCTTCTCGCGGCCCCTCGCGCCTTCGTGGCCATCGCGGCCGTCTTTCCGGACACCCGGAACGGCCACGCGTCCGGTATCGCCACGAGGCGCGCGCTTCGCGGCGGAAGGGGGCACCTTGGCGCGGCGCGGCACATACCGAGCGCTGTCCCGAATCAACGACACCCGCCACGAGGTCGTCGTCGTTCGCATCGACCACCGCCGTGACGTTTACCGGGTCAGCTGGCGGAAACTGGGTGCGGGCTCCGTCATCCGGCGACGCGCCCTTGCTTCGGTCAGGGCCGCCGGTTCGTCGCGCCCGGTAGGCCGACGTCGTGGGCGGCCAGGTGATCGAGCACCCGGTGGGCGAGGTCGAGGGTCAGGTTCAGGATCGCGTGGATCGTTCGGGTGAGGGCCACGGCGTCCAGTCCGGTGGTGGCGTGGGCGAGTTCCTCGACACGTGCCGCGAGGGACCGGTGCTGAGCAGCCATCGCCGAGGTCAGCAGCCGGACGCACGCGTCCTCCTGGCTCGAGTCCCGGGCCGCCTTGTCGAACTGCGCGTGAATGGCGAGGTTGTCGGCCAGTGCGGCGAGCAGGTTGTCCCGGTGCTCGTGGATGGGCTCACCCGTGGTGGCAGCGGTGTGGATCGCCACCGCCAGGGGAGGGAATCTGGCGATCGTGCGTTCGTCGAGCTCGACAACGCGGTGCAGGGCGGCCGACTGGAACTGTGTGGGGTTCACGTAGGTCCCCGCAACGGGGCGCCGTCGAGGGCGTCGACCTCGTCCTGGAAGGGGTCTTGGGTGGGGGGTTCCAGGGCGATCCTGGGTAGCCGGCGATCGAGCCACTGCGGGATCCACCAGGCGCGCCGGTCAGCCAGGGCCATGGCTGCCGGGACGAGGACCAGCCTGACCAGGGTGGCGTCGATGGCGATCGCGACCGCGAGCCCGAAGCCGAACAGGTTGACCACCCTCTGGTCGTTGAGCAGGAAGCTGAGGAAGACGACGACCATGACCGAGGCAGCCGCGGTGATCACGCGGGCGGTGGCGGCCACGCCGTTGGCCACTGAGGCCCCGGCGTCATCGGTGCGGCGGAACTCCTCACGGACCCGGCTGAGCAGGAACACCTCGTAGTCCATGGACAGGCCGAACAGGACCGCGAACAGCATCATCGGGGCGAAGGACTCGATGGGTCCCGGGGCTGTGCCGAACACGTCGTCGAACCAGCCCCACTGGAACACCGCGACCACGACCCCGTAGGCAGCGCCCACCGAGAGCAGGTTCATGGCCGCTGCCTTGAACGGGATGAAGACCGATCGGAACTCGACGAGCAGCAGCGCCATGCTCAGCAGGACGACGAAGCCGATGAACTAGAGCATCCGATCAGCGAGCCGGTCGGCCAGGTCCACGGCGGTCGCGGTGGCACCGCCCACGTGCGACGTCCCCTCGGCCTGGGGCAGCACGTCCGTGCGCAGTCGGTGGACCAGGTCCTCGGTGGAGGCGTCCTGCGGCGACCCGACCGGGACGACGTTGACGATGCCGGCGGTCGCGCTGGGGTTGAGGGTGGCGCTGGGCACGCTCGCGACTCCCGGCGTGGCAGCCAGGTCGGTGCGCAGCTCGTCGAGCCAGGCCTGGGCCTGCTCCGGCGAGGTGGCGCTGAGGTACTCGGCAGTGATCAGCAGCGGCCCGGTCCAGCCGGGACCGAACGCGTGCGCGACGATGTCGTAGGACCGCCGAGCGGTGCTGTCCGAGGGTGCGGACCCACCGTCGCTGCTGCCCAACCTGATCGAGAGCAACGGCGCGGCCAGGATCAACAGGACCACGGTTGCGGAGACCAGGTAGGGCCAGGGACGACGCTGGATGCGCCGGGTCCACCGGTGCCAGCCGCTGCCGTGGTCATCGGCGTGGTCGAAGCGTGGGCGGCGGACGCGCAGGCGGTCGAGGTTCCCGCCGAACACGGCCAGCAGCGCGGGCAGCAGGGTGACGGCCGCGAGCATCGTGGCGGCGACCGTGATGGCGCTGGCCAGGCCGAGCGCCGATACGAACGGGATCCCGATCAGGAACAGGCTGAGCAGCGCGACCATCACGGTGGAACCTGCCACCAGGACCGAGCGCCCGGCCGTGCCGACCGTGGTCTGGATCGACTCCCGCGGGTCGTGGCCGGTGATCATCCCCTCCCGGTGCCGGGTCACGATCAGCAGCGCGTAGTCGATCCCGACACCGAGCCCGATCATCGCCGCGACGACCGGCGCGGAGGTCCCGATCGGGATCCACGCGGACAGCAGGCCCACGACCGACAGGCCGAAGGCGAGGGCGAAGAGGGCCGTCACGATCGGCACGACCATGGCGTAGAGCGACCCGAAGGCGAGCAGGAGCGGGGAATGAGGCCACTCCCCCGGCGTCCCCCGAGGCACCCGGCTCGGCCACGATTGAGGAGCTGGTCGTGACCGCCGTCGAGGACGCGGTGCAGCGCATGCTGGCCCAGGAGGACCTCGCCCGGTTCGTCTATAGCCTGCCCGTCCGGCACAGCGCCCTGCTGCGACCGGAGATTCGCACCACACCTCCCGTGTTCGTCGAGGTCACCCACCTGCTCGAGCAGGGGGTGCACCGAGGTGAGGTCCGCGACGACATCCCCGTCGACCTCCTCGCGCGCCACGTCCTCGCGGCCCTGGAGACCGCGATGCGCGACTGGGCCGAGGGCCGCGTCGAGGACCCGATGGCCCACCTGCGGACCATGCTCACCCTGAGCTTCCACGGCGTGACCAGGCCGTAGGGAGCGCCGCCACGCGCTGTCAGCGGACGACCGGTACCTGGCCGTCGAGATGATCGCCAGACTCCTGGCCAAGGGCCGGCTGCGGTAGCTATCCCTGGACCGCCACGGAGAGCAGGACCACGCTGTCCTCGAGTGCCTCCAGGCCGTGCCGACCCAGAGGGATGACCAGCAGGTCGCCCGCTGACCCGTCCCAGGCGGACTCGTCCTCAGTCAGGCGCACCGATCCATGCAGGACCTGGAGCGTGGCCTCGCCGGGGCTCTCGTGCTCGTCGAGGCGGTGGCCGCTGGCCAGCGCGATCAGGGTCTGGCGCAACGTGTGCTCATGTCCGCCGTAGACAGTGTGGGCGCTTCGCCCGCTGGAGGCCCCGCGGGCGGCGGTGAGGTGCTGGTGGACCAGTTCGGTCAATGACGTGGTCTGCATGAGGTGCCCTTCTCGGATGGGTGCGTTCTGGGGGTCGGGGAATGGCGGTGTGCGCGGGGTCAGGTTCGGGACACCTGGACGTGCCCGTCGTGGACGCGTACCGGATAGGTGCGGACCGGTGCGGTCGCGGGCAGGTTCAGGGCCGCGCCGGTGCGCAGGTCGAACTTCGAGCCGTGCATCCAGCACTCGATCGTGGCGCCGTCGACCTCGCCCTCGGAAAGGGGCACGGCGGCGTGGGTGCATTCGTCGTGGACGGCGAAGACATCGGCGCCTGCACGGACCACGCAGATGGCGTCACCGTCGACCATGACCGCGACCGGCATCCCGGCGGCCAGGTTGCGGAACTCGCACACGGTGATCCAACTCATCTCGTGTCTTCCTCAGTCGCAGCAGCCCCTGACGTGTGGGTAGCGCAGGACGGGCAGCCGTCTGCCGAACGGCCGTTGAGCCGGCCGCAGTTGGGGCACACCTGTGACAGCCAGCAGGCCGGGTCACCACCCTGCTCGCTCACCGTGACGCCCGCACTGTAGCCGTCGCAGGGTTCGGTGCGGTCCGCGGGACGTTCACGGTGCCCGCTTCTGGATGCGGTCCCACGCTGCCCCGTCGAGGGCGACGGCTGCGGCCGGGAAGATGCCGTTCTCCTCCTTGTCGATGTGGCGGCGCAGCAGGTTCTCGAGCTCCTGGACGTCTGAGTGGTCACCATCAGCAACTCTGGCCAGGCGGGCGTCGATCTCCCGGTGCTCGGCGCACAGGGCGTCGACATGGTCCGCGAAGTCCTCGTCGAGGCGCAGCTCGGCGAACAGGCCCTGCTCCTCGCCCCTCGTGTGCGGGTCGAGCAGGGCCGCGAGCTCCTCAACAGCAGTCGCCGCCTCCGTACCGTCACCGTCGAGGACGACGCGGCGCAGGGCACCGGTGGCATTGATGATCGCCACGTGCTCGGTGGACAGCCGACCGATCATGGTGATGGCCCGGCAGCCGCAGTAGGAGCACACGAGCGATCAGGCGCGCTGCAGCCGGATGTGCCACGCCTCCGGACCGGCCTGCAGGTACTCGACGGCAACGCCCTCGGGGTAGCGGTCGCGGGCCTGCGCGAGGAGGGGCTGCGGATCGTGCGGGGCCACCAGGACCAGGGCGCCACCGCTGGGCAGGGAGTCCAGCGCCCCGAAGATGGCAGCGTGCCGGATGGCGTGCGGGATCTCCCGAGCATCAAGCACCGGCGCGTCGTGGCCCTGGGACTCGCCGCAGGTGCAGCCGGAGTGCGAGTGGGGCAGGGTAGGCAGGGGCTCGATCACGGTGGACTCCTCGGTTGTGGCTGGGTGTGGCTGGGTGTGGCTGGGTGTGGCTGGGTGTTGGCTGGACCGTTCACCAAATACTACAGTGTCTCCTGTGGAAAATCACGGCCCTCGCCCCATCCGGCACGACGACGCCCTGCCTTGGCTGTCTCCTGCCCGCGCCCGGGTCCTTGAGTTCCTCCAGTCCCAGGCCGGCCCGGTCGCTGCGGAGCAAGTTGCCGGAGTGTTCGGCCAGCATGTGAACACCGTGCGCGGACATCTCGACGCGCTCGTCGAGGACGGCCTGGCACTGCGTCACCGGCAGGGCACCTCCGGTCGCGGGCGACCCGCATGGCACTACCGGGCCAACCCCCAGAACCCGGAGCCCGACGCGCGGGTCCGCGAGTACGGGGCGCTGGCCGGAGCCCTGGCAGCGCACCTGATCCGGACCTGCCCTTCCCCCACCGAAGAGGCGCGGGTCGCGGGGGTCGACTGGGGCCGCCGGATCGCCCAGGACCGGCATCGCCAGCCTTCCCCAGCCGCTCAGGACACCACCCATGCCCGCCACGAGGTCCTGGCCATCCTCGACGACCTCGGGTTCGCGCCGCAGGAATCCTCCGACTGCGACAGCGTGCGGCTGCTTCGGTGCCCCCTGCTGGACGTCGCCCGCCAGTACCCCGAGATCATCTGCCAGGTCCACATGGGGCTGATCTCGGGCGCGCTCACCGAGCTCGGAGGCGATGACGCGGGGGTCGACCTGCTGCCGTTCGCCGAGGCCGATGCCTGCCGGCTGGTCCTGCCCCACGCTCCCTCGCCGGCGCGGTCATGACCACCACAGACGTGGACGCGGAGCACCCCCAGCCGAGGTCGCGTCGCACTCCGGTGCCCCGCCCGGTGCCCCGGGGCCGGCTCGCGCTGCTGCTGGGCGGTGGCGTCGCCATGCTCCTGGGGCTGGACGCGGGACTTCTGCTGCTCGGCCTGCCCGCACCGGTGACCATCGAGCGCCTGCCCGAGGTCCACGGGCAGCTGATGCTCATCGGCTTCCTCGGCACCGTGATCGCCCTGGAGCGGGCCGTGGCACTGCGCCGGCCCTGGGGCTTCAGCGCGCCACTGGCCACCGGGTTCGGCTCCCTGCTGCTGCTCACCGCCCTGCCCATCGAGGTCGGGCAGGTTGTCCAGCTGATCGGACTCTCGGTGCTGGTCGGGATCTACGGTGCCCTATGGCGGCGGGCGGCATCCACGGCGGTCGCGATCCAATGGCTGGGCGCCGTGCTCGCCACCGGTGGGGTGCTGCTGTGGACCACCGGCGTCACCACCGGTGCCCTGTTCCCCTGGCTGGCCGGCTTCCTCGTGCTCACGATCGCCGGCGAGCGCCTCGAGCTGGCCCATGTGGCGGCACCGGGACCGGGCGCTCAGGCCGGCCTGCTGGGGATCAGCGCTGCAGTCGCGATCGGCGCAGCCGCGGCCCTGCTCTGGCCGACCCCGGGGACTGAGGTCTTCGGCCTGGCCCTGCTGGCCCTCGTGGGGTGGCTGCTGCGCCACGACGTGGCCACCCGCACGGTGCGCTCGGTGGGTCTCCCCCGGTACTCGGCGGTCAACCTGCTGCTGGGGATGGCCTGGCTGGCGGTCGCCGGCGGATCCTGGGTGGTGCTCGGCCCCCAGGTCGACGGCCCCGGCTACGACCTGGTCGTCCACGCGGTGACCCTGGGCTTCGCCATGTCCATGGTGCTCGCACACGCCCCGATCATCCTGCCCGCGGTCCTGGTCCGACCGCTGCCCTACCGCCCGGTGCTCTACGCCGCCACCCTGGCGCTGCAGCTCTCGCTGATCCTGCGGGTTGCCGGTGACATCCGCGGGATCGGGTGGGCCTGGCAGGGTGGCGGGGCGGGCAACGTCCTGGCACTGCTGGGATTCGTGGCGCTGTCGGCCGTCCTGGTCGTGCGCCGATGAACCGGTCCACGTGGCACGCCCGCACCTCCACCGTCGTCCTGGCCTGGCTGGCTGCCGCCGCGCTCGTGGCGCTGGCGCATCGGCAGGTCCCCGCCTCCACCTGGCTGATGGTGCACCTGCTGATGCTGGGGGCGGTCACCAACGCCCTGGTCATCTGGAGCTGGCACTTCACGGTCGCGGTGCTGCGGGCACCGCCAGCCAGGTCCCGCCGGGGTGAGGTGCTGCGCCTGGTTGCCGTCAACGCCGGCGCCCTCTCGGTCGTTGCGGGGGTGCTGCTCGACGTTGCGCCCGCCGTGGCTGTCGGCGCCGCGCTCCTGGCTGGCGCTGTGCTCAGCCACGTGGTGACGCTGCTCACGATGATGCGCCGTGCCCTGCCCAGCCGGTTCGCGATCACGGTGCGGGCCTACGTGGCGGCGGGGATCCTGCTGATCCCGGGGATCGCCCTGGGAGTGGCCCTCGCAGACGGGTCGCAGGCTCCCACCGTGCACAGCCAGCTGCTGCTGGCCCATGTGTCGGTGAACCTGATGGGCTGGGTCGGGCTGCCCATCATGGGAACGCTGGTGACCCTGTGGCCCACGATGCTGCGTACCCGGTTGGCGCCCGGAGCTGAGCGCAACGCGCGGCGGGCGCTGCCGGCGTTCGTCCTGGGCACCCTGGTCACCGCCGCAGGCGTGCTCGCCTCGGTCCATCTGCTCGCCGTCGCCGGGATCGCCGCATACCTGGTCGGGATCGCCTGGACGATCGGACCCATGGCGGTCGCGATACGCCAGCGCCCGCCGGCCTCGTTCCCCGCCTGGTCGACGCTGGCGGGGGTCGGGTGGATCGTGTCGTCGCTGGCCTCCTTCGCCCTGGTGCTCGCGCTGAACCCGGACGCGGAGACTGCGACCCAGAGCATGGGGACGTTGACAGCCGCGGTCATCGTCGGTGGTGTCCTCCAGGTGCTCCTGGGTGCCCTGAGCTACCTGTTGCCGGTGATGGCCCGTGGGGGGCCCGCCTCGATGCGCCAGCGAATCGCGCACGTCGACCGGGGACTCGGCCTTCGCCTGGTGACCGTGAACCTCGGGCTCGCCGTGTGCGTGCTGCCCAGCCCGAGTGCGGTCCGGGTGCTGGCCTCCGTGGCCGTGCTCGCAGCGCTGGTCAGCACTGGCGCCCTGCTCGTCACCGGGACCCGCACCGCCCCACCGGGGGTGGACCCGGCGACCTCGGAGGGCGCCGTGGCCCCCGCACCCGGCCTGGGCCGGCACAGCCACGGCATCGCGCTCGGGCTCGCCGTCATCCTGCTCGCCGTGGCCGGCGGAGTGGCGCTCGACCCGGCAGCCCTGGGAGGTGCCGCAGCCACTGCTGAGCCGGCCTCCGCGGGAGTCACGGCCACCGGCGAGGTCACCCGGGTCACGGTCACCATCCAGGGGATGCGCTTCACCCCGGACACGCTCCGGGTGCCCGCCGGGAACTCGCTGCAGATCACCGTGGTCAACAGCGGCGACGACGTGCACGACCTGGTCCTGGAGACCGGTGAGCGCACGCCGCGGCTCTCCCCGGGACAGTCGGCTACGCTGGAGATCCCCGTCGTGGGCCGCGACCTGGCCGGGTGGTGCTCCATCGCCGGTCACCGGCAGATGGGCATGGTCCTGGCCATCGAGGTCGACGGGGCCGGTGCCACCACCGCCGGGCTTGGGACCTCCGGGGAGCACTCAGAGCTCACCGAACACACCGACACCGGCGGCGAGCTGGAATCGGCAGACCGCCCCAGTCCGGACCTCATGGCTGAGCCCGGTCCCGGGTTCAGCGCGTACGACGCACGCCTGGCGCCGGCACCCAAGAGCCGCACCCACCGGGTCCGCCTGGTCGTGACCGAGACGGAGGCCGAGGTGGCCCCGGGTGTCCGCCAGACCCGATGGACCTTCGGTGGCACCGCACCGGGGCCTGTCCTGCGCGGGCGGGTCGGCGACACATTCCTGGTCACCCTGGTCAACGACGGCTCCATCGGGCACTCGATCGACTTCCACGCCGGCGCCCTGGCCCCGGACCGCCCGATGCGCACCATCGCCCCCGGGGAGGAGCTGCTCTACCGGTTCACCGCCACCCGGGCGGGCATCTGGATGTACCACTGCTCGACGATGCCGAGGTCCATGCACATCGCCAACGGGATGTTCGGGGCGGTAATCATCGACCCACCCGACCTCGCCCCGGTCGACGAGGAGTTCGTCCTCGTGCAGTCCGAGTCCTACCTCGGACCCCAGGGCGCCACCGCCGATGCCGACGCGATCGCCGCCGGTGAGCACGACCTGGTCAGCTTCAACGGCTACCCCATGCAGTACCGCCACCAGCCCCTGACCGTCGGCGTGGGCGACCGGGTGCGGATCTGGGTCCTGGCCGCCGGACCCAACATCGGCTCGGCGTTCCACGTCGTCGGCGGCCAGTTCGACACCGTCTACCGGGAGGGCACCTACGACCTGACCCCCGGAACCGGTGGCTCCCAGGTCCTCGGCCTGTTCCCGGCACAGGGCGGCTTCGTCGAGCTCCCCCTCCCCGAAGCCGGCAACTACCCCTTCGTCTCCCACATCATGTCCGACGCCGAACGCGGCGCCACCGGGATCCTGCAGGCCGTGGTCGCTCCCTGATTCAGGCGCCGTCCTCAGGCTGGGACCACGTGATCTGGACCTCGGCGAACCCGCCTGCGGGAGCGCTGGCCCGCACCGGCTCGCCAGCCAACCGGAACGCGGGCTTCGCCGCCAGAAGCGTGTCCAGCACGATCCCGAGTTCCAGGCGCGACAGCCCCTCGCCGGGGCAGTAGTGCGGACCACGCCCGTAGAGCAGGTTACCGGCCGCATCCCTGTCCAGCCGGAACTCAGTCGGCTCGGCGAACACGGCCGGGTCGCGCTGCACAGCCGGCCACAGGATCGTCACTGGAGCATCACTCGGGATCACCCGGTCAGCGACGTGCACCGGTCGGGTCGCGCGCCGGCGGTTGGTCACCAGAGGCGCCTCCAGGCGCAGCATCTCGTCTATGGCCGCCTGGCGCAGGCCGTCAGGCCCTGCGCGCAGCCGGGCCCGCACGTCGGGGTTACGGGCCAGGAACTCCACGATGATGCCCACCGCGGCCGAGATCGTGCCCAACTCACCAGCGGTCCAGTTGCGCACGATGCTGACCAGCTCTTCGTCGGTCAGCGGCCTGCCGTCCACGCGCTCGTCGAGCAGCTGGTGCGTGAGGGTCCGGGGGGCGCTCGGTGCTTGCGCCCGGGCGCGGTCTAGTTCGGCGACGATGATGCGATCAAAGTGAGCGGCCACCCGGTCGAGCCCGGCGCGGTCCCGTTCCCGGGTCGCCCGCTGCGAATCCACCGCCCACGCCCGCAGCGCCTCGGCCACGGCTGGCGGCCAGCCCAAGTAGGCGCACTGCGCCTGGGCGGCGTACGGCTCGCCGAGCGCGGTCATCACCTCGACTGGCTGGCCGGCCGCGGACAGGTCCACCACCAGCGACTCGGCGATCCGGCGCAGGTCCGGAGCGAATTCCGCGACGCGTTGCGGTGTGAAGCATCGGTCGACCACCGCCCGGAACGCCGCGTGCTCGGCACCGTCCATCCCGTTGGGCACCGCCACATGGGTCGATACCCGCGAGCTGAATGTGACCGGATCGTGCAGGGCCGCCAGCACGTCGGCGTGGCGCAACAGCGACCAGCCTTGAGTCTCGCTGTACGCGACCGGGCACCGCTCACGGAGCGCGTCATAGGTCCGGGTCTGGTCGTCGCCCACCTCGCGCGGGTCCCACTCCGACACCTGATCCGAACCTCCAGTGATATCCACGGCGCGCAGTGTAGTGAGATGATCCAGTCTTCCCTGGCCCACGCCGGTGCCGAGCTCGCTGGCCGAGCGAAGGGTCGCGACAAGCCGGATCTGTGGATCGGCGCGTCAGCTGCTGGCACTCCGCGGGTCGAGCATGGTCAGTGCCATCCGGGAGGGCTCGAGGGCCAGGATTTCGTGGGGCACGCGGGATCCGATGTGGACCAGCCCGCCTGGGCTGAGTTCGACGTGCTCCCCATCCGCACCGACGCGCAGCCGCCCGTCGAGGACCTGCAGCAGGATCGGGACACCAGCCCGGGTTGTTCGGCCTGCCCGCGCGGGCAACCCGGACCGGAGCGCGGCGTCTATGTCGGCGGCGATCGTCTGCAGGGTGACCAGGCCGGCCACGGTCAGCGGGCCGCCGGTGGCGTTGAGGTGGCGGGCGATCTGGTTGAGGTTGTTTCCGATCCGGGCCAGCTGGACCACCACCGCCGGATCCACTGGCGGGGCCACCGCTCGGCCCAACCCGGTCCGGCGTCGCGGCGGGCGGCGGCCCACCCACCCTGCAGGCTCACCGGGTCGCGCCGCGGCGACCTGCCCGCGGACCCAATCGGAGACCGTCAGCTCGGCGGCAGCAGCCGCAGCTCGCCAGCCCGCGGCGACCTGCTCGGGCAGGCGCACCGTCACCTTCGCGGTGGACGCGCCCTGCGGGGCGCGTGGTGGGCGACCCATCAGGGCGCCCACTCGGGGGATCGAAGGGGGCCGCAGGCCCCCTCGCCGGCCTCGGCCGGACGGAGGCCGCGACAGCGGATTCCGTCCGACGAGTAGGCTGGCTTGCTCTCATCGGGCATGGCCCTGACGGGTGAGGTGGAAGCGGGCTGGCTTCCGGACGCTGGCAACGACGGGGGGGTCGGAACACGCCAGATCCGTTTGCGGCTTGCCCTCGGATGCCAGCCCTTGCGAAGGGTCCCGCGCCATTGGGCGCAGGCCCGGCACACCCGCGCCTCGCCGACAGCATTGGTCGGATGTTCACGCCCCGACACTGTGGCCTCCAGCGGTGGTGCGTCCAGATGTAGCGGCCAGGGCCTCACGCGTAGCGCCGTCGTCGGTGAGCGCCGCTACAGCTGTTGGCAGCCGTTCTTCACGGAATTGAGCACGATTCGTTCCCGATTCCTCTTGATGATGAGTGTGTGTAGCGGGTGTAGCGCCTGTAGCGGGCTTCTGGGGGACGCCCCCGAACGGGTTCCCAACTGGCTCCCCATGAATGGGCGGTAGGTAGCGCATCCACGCATCGGAGAGGTCGACCTGGCGATAGCCCTTGGCGACCGTGGCTCCGACGCGGAGGTTGGTCGACCGGATCTCATAGCCGCGCAGGCGTCGAGCCAGGCCAGACGGGTCCAGCGGCTTGCCGCGCAGATCCCTCCACGGGGATTCCTCCAGACCCAACAGGCCCGCCAGGAGGGGGGCCGTCGCCAGGGCATCCGGGTTGCCAGCCTCGAGGAAGACCCGACGCAGGTCCGCCAGCAACAGCAGGCTGAGCGAAGGCTCGGCTGCGCCGGCGCGGCCTGCGACGAAGTGCAGGCACGCCTCGGCCGCACGACCCGGCCAGGCTCCGCCGACTCCTTCGGCGACCGCCAACAGCGGCTCCCAAACATCGGCTGGCCGATCCGTCACACCAGCGGGCAGCACGGGGTCCTCGGGTATGACCAGAGAGTCGAGGGCGGCAGCCAACTGCTCGCCGATCGCCAGACCCTCGGGCTCGTGGACCCGCAACCGGTAGGGCTCGACGGCCTCGCCCGGACCCCGCCGGCGCATCTTGACGATGACGGATCGTGTGGCGATCGTGTCTGGCACGTCGTGCAAGCCGGCAAGGGCAACGGCCGCGAAGGAAGCGAAGCTGACCACCGTGTGGGTGTTGCCGACTGACTCGCACCGGAAGGTGAGGCCCGACCGGCGGTGACCGGCGTTGAGGAACGCCCGCAGTTCCTCGTTCTCCCTGGCCTTCGGTCCGAACACCGAGTCGATCTCGTCGAAGAGGATCGTCGGCCGGTTGTCGAGGTCGCCCACGGCCCGGAACAGGGCCGCCGGAGTGCAGTGAACGGCGTGCATCGGCCTGCGGACGAGCGAGCCGATCACCTCCAGCGCCCGGGTCTTGCCGCTACCAGGCTCTGGGGACAGGAAGGCCAGCCTGGGCGTTGAGTCGAAGTGCTCGAGCAGGTAGCTGTGCGCCACCCAGAGGGACGTGGCCACGCGGGCGTACTCGCTGGGGAAGCAGACGAACCTGCCGAGGAATGCTTCCGTGGCGTCCAGGGCTTCGGACGGAGGCATGGGGCGCGAGTTGCCCCCGCCGACCTGGTTCGGGGACCGCGCCTCGGGCCGCGCAGTCATGACCGACCCCACTCCGCGACCGAACCCGCGGCCAGGGCCTTGTCGAGCATCCGCGACGCGGCAGCACGGGCGTCCGGATCCGCACGAGTTGCTCGGCGCTTGGCCGTCTTCACTGGAACGGCAGGCGCCGGGGTTGGGGCCACCTCCACAGCGGGAACGGTCCTGGCTGCGATGAAGTCGACGATCTGCGCCTCGGTGTAGCCGATCCGGTGACGCTGGTCCCCAACGCCAAGACGGACGTGACCTATCGCGCCGCAGAGGGTGAGCTTGCGCAGCATCGACGTGGAGATGTTGAGCCTCTGGGCTGCCTCGCTCGGGAGGTGGACGCGCGGGGTACCAATTGGATCCCGGGCGGTGGTGGATGGATGAGCGTTCGTGCTTCGTAACATGAGGGGGCGAGGGCACGCCGCGGAGTCAAGGGCAGGACGTGGGAGGTCGGCACACAGGCGCTCCGGGGCGTGCCCGACTCCTCACGATCGATGGGGTCGCAACTACGCGGCGCCGGCCTCCGCGCATCGCTGCGGCGAACCGGGCGCTCGCAGTTCGGCCACGAAACGTGCCAACTGGAGGGGCGAGGGCACGGGCCAGGAGTTGGTGAGCGCACGCATCCTGATGGAGGCGACGCAGGTCCGCCAAGGCCTTCCCACCAAGTGGGTGACCAGGCCGGCGAAGGCAAGCCGGATGGCAAGCCGCACACGAGCAAGGGTGGTCACAGCCCGAGAGGCCCTCCGATGAAGGCGGTCCGCAGGAAGGATCTGGAGGCCCAGCAACACCGACGTGAGGATCACCGCCCACGACGTGGCAACCCCCAGGACTGTCGGCACCTCCTGGCTCTGCGTCAACCACCGCAGCTGTACGAGAGCAAGGACCAGACTCGCCGCCAGGGTGACGATCTCGGGCAAGAAGTACGCGAACACCTCGGGCCAGGTTGCGGCCGGCGGTCGCGATCTGTCGCCTTCCCTGGCGTTGGACCACGGGTGATGCGGTACGGACTGCGGCACACGAAGCCCTGATAAGGCTCGGGTTGCGGCCGTTCCACGCATGGAATGCACCATAGCGTCCGATTCGTCCGGCTGACTACGGGGGGCAAAGCTAAGGTGAGAGTTTGCGTAGTTTAGTCTCCACGTCCAGATGTGCGCTCGGAACGATTGGGATGACCACACCCTGGCGCGCCAGCACTGCCATCTCGCGAGTGATACTCTAAAGCTCTGAAAGTATCACTTCGACCGCAGATCGGTAGACAAGTAGCAGTGGATCCCAGCCAGTTCAGTCCGAAGAGCAGGGCCAACGTTCGCCGTGCTGAGGGCGGATACTGGGCGTTCCTCCCGCCGCCGCTTCCGCCCGACGTCGCCCTCTCGCCGAAGCTGATCGGCGCACTCTCGGAGGCCGACCGAGCGGTCGGCGAGGTATCCGGCTTGGGCCGCACGCTGCCGAATCCCCACCTGCTCGCTATGTCGCTGTTGCGACGTGAGGCGGTACTGTCCAGCCGCATCGAAGGCACTCAGGCATCAATGTCGGACTTAGTGCTCTTCGAGGTCGATCCCGCGACAGCTGATCGCTCGGGCGACGTGCAGGAAGTGGCCAACTACGTCAGAGCGGCCAACCATGTGCTGGACCCCGGGCGGCGGCTTCCGATGAGCCTGCCGCTGTTGCTTGAGGCCCACGCAATGCTGCTGGAGGGTGCTCGTGGCGCTTCCGCCTCGCCTGGGGAGTTCCGTCGCAGCCAGAACTGGATCGGAGCCCCGGGTAGCTCGCTGCAGGACGCCACGTACGTGCCGCCCGCACCAGAGGAGTTGTGGGGCTGCCTGGATGCGTTCGAGAAGTACCTGCACGCCAATGACGAACTACCTCCGCTGCTTCGGATCGCCGCGATCCACTACCAGTTCGAGGCCATCCACCCCTTCCTCGACGGCAACGGTCGGATCGGCCGTCTTCTCGTGGTGGCCCTCATGGTCGAGTGGGGCCTGTTACCCAGCCCATTGCTGGAAATCTCCGCCTACATCGAGCCCCGGCGGGACGCCTACTACGACGCCCTCTCGGCCGTCAGTGTCGATGGGGACTGGCAAGGATGGTTCCACTACTTCCTGGAGGCCGTAACCGTGCAGTGCCACTCAACCGTCGAGCGTGCGACCAAGCTTCGAGCGCTGCGCGACGACTACCGCGCAAGGATGGCCACACCTCGGGCGTCCGCCCTGCTACCGACGTTGGTGGACTCGCTGTTCGCGTCACCAGCCACAACAATCGCCCAAGCCCGGTCACTGCTCGGCGTCACCCATCGAGCGGCCACGATGAATGTGGAGAAGCTCGTCTCTTCGGGGATCCTTACCGAGGTAGCTGGCCGGGGGCGGTCTCGGCTCTTCCTCGCCACCGAGATCCTGGACACCCTAGCCACTGTGCCGACGCCCCGGTGAGACATTCTTGACTGGCCGCACGCGGAGCCGCCTGCACCAGACTGCTTCGTCGGCGGCCAGTTCGCCGCTACCTTGGGCAGCATCGCCAGCACTCGGAGAGGGGTGAGCGCCATGTGCGTGGTGCCGAATCGCGACATGGACCCAACGCCCGAGTTTGGCCCGCAGAGGCGGGCTGCAGAGCATTGTCGGTCCAACGAAGCCGAGGCCGGGGCAATCCTCGCCGCGGCTGTCCTCCCGGTCAGAGAAGGCCTATTCACAGCACTCCACAAGTCGTTCGCTGACCTTGGTGGAGGGGAGCTCGAACTGCCGCCCCGGACCCCGGATGGCGCTCGCCGTATCGGCAAGGACCGGTCCCCTTGATCCCGCTCTCCAAGCTGCTCGAACCGCGGTTCGTTGCACGTTCGTTGCACGTGCTACTTCGGTCGCCTCTGAAAGTGCCCACGCCATAGGCATTTCCGCTTTCGCGACTGACAGATTCCCAAGCTGACAGTGCGAGTTCGATTCTCGTCACCCGCTCCACGACGAAGACCCCCAAGGCTTTGGGGGTCTTCGTCATGGATGTTGGATTGCACGGCGAGAATCGGGAGGAGCGTCCCGAAGGGGCGCGACGGCTCTCGTCACCCGCTCCAACGCTGACCGCCACCAGCAGATTGCAGAACCGACCAGAAACTGGCCCGAAACGCAATCTGCCCCGGCAGCGCCCAACAGCCAGTGCGCCGGCAGGGCCGAACTACCGATCCTCTGTACGTGCGTGGACTTACCGGAGCCCCTTTCCGCGGGTACCCATGCCCGATGAAGGTCTTCCTCAGCGCCGCCCTGCTTCTGAGCTCCATGACGCTGGGCGCCGCCGGGCCCGCCGGTGCGGACGGCGTCTGGAGGGATCCGGTTGATATCTCCCCAGCAGCGCGCGACGGGTCCTCTCCACAGATCACCAGTTCGGCTGACGGCAAACGGCTCACGAGCGTCTGGATCAGCAACGACGGTGTCCAGGACCGCGCCACCGGTGCCGTCAGTTCCGACCATGGGGAGACGTGGTCGCAGGGGGTCCCTCTCAACTCCATCACGGGAAACTCCACTGGCGTCAAGTTGGCCGGCTCGCAGGACGGCAGGCGGGCTGTCGCGACGTTCGTCGACTTCGAGGAGGGCGTCAACAAGAAGATCGTCCGATCGGCCACCCTCACCGACGGCGTGTGGGCAGCACCCGTTGACGTATCGGCGTTGGCGTCCTCGGCCGGCAGTCCCTCACCGACCGTTGCGATGACACCGGATGGCCAGAAGGTGGTGGGGTTGTTCGCACAGTTCCAAGGCCCGTTGCACCAGATCCAGGCACGTACGTCGACGAACTCCGGCGCCACGTACGCCCCACCCGTCCCGGTGGCCGCGAACGTGACGGCGCCAAGCGACCTGGGGGTGGTGTCCTCCTCCGACGGGCAGCGCCTCGCGGCGGTGTGGGAGGAGGAGATCGCCGGAGTCGACACCGTTCGCGCCTCGTTCTCCAACAACGCCGGGGGGACGTGGTCGTCTCCGGATACCCTGTCCAGTCCCACCCGCATCTCGAGCAATCCCGATCTGTTGATGAATGCCGACGGTTCCCGCGTCGTGGCGGTGTGGCAGGAGTTCGTCAGCTCCGGCCAGACACTGATCCAGACGCGCACACTGGCCGGCGGCATCTGGGCGCCTTCCGTGCGCCTCTCGCCGGTGGGCCAGAGCAGCAACAACCCGCGGATCAGCGGGGCCGCAGACGGCTCGCGAACCACGGTCGTCTGGGCGAACGAGACGGTCCTCGGCGTGCAGAGCGCACACGCTGTGGGGGACACATGGGCGGGCCCCGGAGCGGTATCGGAGCCGGGACCAGCCGTCTTCACACCCGATGTCGCGAGCAGCACCGACGGCCTGCGGGTTTCGGCGGTGTGGAACAAGTCCAACACGCAGATCCTGAGCTCTGAGAGTGACGATGGCGGCGCCACGTGGGTCTCCACGGTCAGCACCTCGGCAGCTGCAGCGGGTACTGGCAGCCCGCGCATCGCTGCAGCCGCCAGCGGATTCCGGTTCGCAGCGGTATGGGTCCGCCCAGACGGGACGAACAGCCGGATCCAGGCCGGAACCTACTTCGAGGCCCGGAGTCAGGACATCACCTTCTCGCAACCGGGCGATCTGACGGTGGGCGCCTCCGCGACCCTGACAGCGACGGCGACCTCCGGGTTACCCGTAACCCTGACCACCACGACCCCCGCGGTGTGCGCGGTCGCAGGCAACCAACTCACGGCCCTCGCGGCCGGCACCTGCTCGATCGTCGCCAGCCAACCGGGCGACGTCGACTTCCTCGCGGCTGCCGACGTGACGCGCACCGTGGCCACAGTCCGCGGACAACAACGCCTCGCCTGCGCCAAGACTCCCCCGGCCAGACTCAAGAAGCGCGGCAAGACCGTGGTGCTGCCGAAGAACTGCCGTACCGATGCCGGTCAACGGGTCACGGTGAAGGTGGACGGCACACGCAAGTCGCTACGCAACGTCAAGGTGATCAAGAAGGCGGGCGGGACGACGGTGCGCACCTTCGGCACGAAGGTCCGTCTGAAGTTGACGTATCGGGCTTCTGAAACCGGCGCGGTAGAGGCGTTGCGACAGGTGCGCCGCGTCCGTAACTGACTTGTCAGCTGGATTCGACGGCCGAGCAGTAGTCGAGCAACTCCGGCGGCAAGCCTGCGCTGGCGGTTCCACACACCTCGTCGGAGGTCGAGACGTCCCAGGTGTCGCCGCTGGCCTGCAGGAAGAAGACCGTGGGACCGGGCTGGACCTCGACGGCGGCCCACTGCGTACCGGACACATCTGCACAGTTGAACTTGACCATCTCGGAGCCCTCGGGGATGGCGGCGAGGATGGCCTCCTCCGTGCACAGATCGCCCGTCGTGGGCGAGGCCGTCGGGGTGGTCTCGGTCTCGGTGGGGGTCGGCGAAGCGACCGGCGATGCGGCGGTCTGGGTCGGGGTCGGGGTCGACTCCGACGTCGACGAGGAACTCGAGCATCCGGCCAGCGCCGCGATGGACAGTCCGGCGACCAGGGCGACGGCGTGAGTCGAGCGCAGGCTGGGCATGGCGATCTCCTTCTGGTTGGGCTTGGTCCATCATTCCGGCAGAGGGCGCCGGGGTGGCGGAGGCGCGCTCAGCTCCCGGGAACCAGAACCGCCCGGCTCTCGGTCTGCGTGGCCATGGCCATCTCCGGAAGCGAGTCGGTCTGGTCATCGGTCCGGCCGCGCGGGGTGAGGTAGTCCTCGAGTCGGCCCACTTCGAAGCCCTGCCTACGGATGTCTTTGACCGCCCTGCGCAGCGCCGGGACCAGACCTTCGCGGAAGTGGGTGAGGATGATGTCGCCCGGCTCGAGTCCGGCCTGCTTCGTCTGGTACTCCAGCCGCTTTCCCGGCAAGCTAACCGACCAGTGCACCACCCAGTCCAACCCACAACGCCCCGCCGCCGCCAGCGTCGAGGCGTTGTAGGCGCCATACGGCGGGCGCAGCATCCAGGGCACCTGCCCGGCCTGCTCGACGATGTCCTCGTTGGCGTCGCAGATCTCGGACTGCGGGTTCGCCATCTTCGGAAGTGCGGTGTGCGTGACCGTGTGGTTCTGGATCGATCCCACCGGCTCCAAGCCCTTCCAGTAGGGCCAGCTGACGATCGTGCCGGTGGTGAGGAACGCGGTGATCGGGATGCGCTCGTCGGTGAGGAACGCCAGCAGTTCGGGATCCTCGTACAGACCGTCGTCGATCGTGATGAAGACGACCTTGTCCTCGGTGTCGACGGAATGGACCACCTGCGCCGGTCCGCGGCTCTTCAACCCGGACGCGGTGGGGCGCGGCGACGGCTCCTGAGTCACGGCGACCTGCTCCATCGAGGGTTCCTCAGGGGCGGAAGCCTGCGTTGCGCATCCCGTCAGGAGCATGGCTCCGGCCAGCGTCGGCAGGAGGAGGCGGCTTCCCACCCACGCACCGTAACCCGATGATCGCGTACTTCGGCGCAGACACTTCCACCGGCGGCCCGCAGTCATCCGGTCGGGTATAGGGATCGGCCGGAAGGTGGAGAAGTCGGGTGAGGTTCTAGCCGCCAGAGGCCGGGACGCAGTACTCTCGGCAGGTCAATCGATCAGGTGAGGTGGGTTCCATGACTCCCCGACGACTTCTCGCACCGGTGATCGCGGCCACCGTCGCAGTCACCGGCATCATCGCGATCCCGACCGGCGCGGCTTCGGCCGCGACGAAGTACAAGGCGTGCGCCAACAAGAAGACCGGCGAGATGCGCCTCGTGGTCAAGGGCAAGAAGTGCAAGAAGAACGAGAAGAAGCTCAAGTGGAACGTCAAGGGTCCGGCCGGTGGCACAGGCGCTACCGGTCCGCAGGGTCCTGTCGGAGAACGCGGCCCGGCCGGGGCATTCAACGCCGTCGACCAGACCGGAAAGGTGATCGGGCCGATCGTAGGCTTCTTCTCGGGCGTCTACCCGATGGTGCGCCTGTCCAGTGGCGCCATCCTTGTTTGGGACGGCAACCCGTCGAACGCGAACCCGCTTCCATTCGTTGCTCCTGAGGTGTTCTACCGTCAGGCCGGCTGCTCCGGGGACGCCTACGGCCTGTACTCGCCTGGCTTGCCGTTCGATCTCGGCATCGTCATCGGCTCACCGCCCGCGCCCGGCTCCCCGATCTACCGCCTGCAGCCAGGTACCCCACAGTCGTTCACGGCACTCTCGACCCTTACCCCGGCCGGTTGCCAGGCAACTTCATCGGCCATCTCCATGGCGTACATCGCCAAACCTGCCGGGAGTGTGCCGACGGTAGCCCAGCCGTTCTACATCGAGCCGCAGTCGTAGGGCGGCCAGCCTCCGCTGGCGCAAACCCTCCACCCGAACGCGACCGCCTGCCCTCATCGCGGGATGAGCGCCCACATGTCGAGGTCCAGCAGCACGCCCGGCGCGTACTTGCCGTCCTCACCGCGCAGCGTCATCGACTCGTCGCGGCCCTTGGTGGCCACCAGGCGCAACCGCAGAGCACCGACGCTTGGCTCAGGTGTCTCGGCCTTGTCGAGCACCTCCGACCAGGCGTAGACGGTGTCGCCGGCGAAAGCGGGCGAGGTGTGGGCACCGGCGTTGATCGCCGCGATCAGTTGCGCGTTCGCCAGGCCGTTGAAGGACAACGCCCGCGCCATGGAAATGATGTGCCCGCCGTAGATGAGTCGTTTGCCGTCCGGTCGCGCCTCGGTGTTGAAGTGCACCTTCGCGGTGTTCTGCCACAGGCGGGTCGCGAGCATGTGCTCAGGGTCGGTGAGGGTCACGCCGTCGACGTGGTCGATCTTCTCCCCGACCTCGTAGTCGTCGAAGCGGTGGGGCTCCCCGGCGGCAACCGTGTCGTAGCCGCTGAAGTCGAGACCACTCGGCAGCACGAGATACGCCGGGTCCACGACCTTGGCCAGATCCGGGATGACCGTCTCGGGGGCGGCCGCCTCGGGATCGCGCTTGTGCACCATGACCCAGCGCGCCCATTCGATGGCGGTCTCGCCGCGCTGGTTGGTCGCCACCGAGCGGACGTAGACGACGCCGCTCTTGCCGTTGGAGTTCTCCTTGAGTCCGATCACGGTCGAAGACGTGCGCAGGGTGTCGCCCGGAACGACGGGTTGGTGGAACCGGCACTCGGCGTAGCCGAGGTTCGCCACCGCGTTCAGCGAGATGTCGGGGACGGTCTTGCCGAACGCGATGTGGAAGCCGACCAGTTCCTCGACGGGATGTGGCACCAGGCCGATGTCACCGGCGAAGGTCGCCGAGGACGGGATCGCGAATCGCGTGGGGTACAGCGCGCCGTACACAGCGCGGTCTCCTTCGGTGACGGTGCGCGGCGTGGCGTGCTCGATCACCTGTCCGATTTCGAAGTCTTCGAAGAAGTTGCCGGGGTTCGTCTTGCTCATGGTCCGAAACTACTCCCGAGCTCGCGCAGACCCTGACGGGCCTCCGTCGAGGCGGGGGCGTGCGACTATCGGGCCGTCAGCGTCACCGGCACCGCGTTGAGCACGGCCGTCCCCGACAGCGGGTCCATGCCCGTCGCCGGGGTCAGCACATTCACGTTCGGTCCCCGGGTGGCATCCGCGGTCCAGGCATCCGCCTGCGACCATCCGTGCGGCAGGCAGACGACGCCGGGCCGCACCGCATCGGTCACCTCCACGACCACCTCCACCGAACCGCTGTCCGACGTGAGAACAGCCACCGCCTTCGCACCGACGCCGGCCCGTTCAGCATCGTCGGGATGGACCTGCAGCGTTGCCCGGCTCGAACCGCCGGCAAGCCGGGGAAGCGTTCGCAGCCACGAGTTGTTGGTGCGCAGCTGCCGGCGGCCCACGAGCGCGAGGTCGGGCACCGAGACCCGGGGCAGCGCGTCAACCAGCCGCGCGATCTCATCCACGATCGGCTCGGGGAACACCTCGATGCGACCGGTCGGGGTACGTAGAACCTCCGGCATACGCGCGGTGAGCGGACCGAGATCAACGCCTGCGGGAGCCGCCTCGAGCGCCGCGAGGTCGAGGTCGGCGTAGGGCCCGCCGCGCAGTGAGAGATCCAGCAATCGCGGCACCCCGCGGCGGGGCGCGACCGCAGCCAGCAGTTCGGCCGGATCACCCACCCGGCGAGCCACCTCGAAGGCGACCAGGTCGTCCATCTGCTCGACCGTCGGCTCGGGCACTCCGTTCACGACGGATGCTGCAATGGCGGCCAGCCGCAACAGGGTCTCGCCCTCGTCCCGCTCCGTCTCGCCGAGGGGGAACACCGCAGGAGACCAGCGGGCCGTGTTGCGCACGGCCAGCGAGGCGAACACCACGTCGTAGTGGTCGCGGGCCAGCGGAGAGGGCGCGGGCAGGATGACATCGGCGTGCCGCGAGGTCTCGGTGACGTACGCGTCGAGGCAGATCAGCAGGTCCAACTCGCCGAGCGCTAGCTCGAGGCGGTCAGCGTCCGGTGTCGAGACCACAGGGTTCCCCGCCACCGTGATCAGGGCCCGCACCCGTTCACCGGTGTCGGGATCAGGGGTGTCGATCTCCTCGGCGAGGGCAGCCACCGGGAACTCCCCCAACGCACTCGGCAACCCCCGCACACGCGTGCGCTGACTGCCCGGAATCCGTACGCCCCGCCCCCGGCCAGGTTCGCCGAACGTCGTCGGACCCCCCGCGGGCGGAAGGGGGAACATCACACCGCCCGGGCGATCCAGGTTGCCGGTGAGAAGGTTGAGCAGTGCGATGAGCCACGACGCGAGGGTGCCGAACGATGTCGGTTCACCAGCGACGTTCAGCGCCGAGGTGGACGTGCCCATCCGCCCGTACACCGCCGCTGACTCCGCTGTCGCGACCTCGCGTGCCAGGGTCACGATGGCAGACGCGGACAGGCCCGTCGGGTCGCTGACCGCCTCGGGCGTGAACGCGGACAGCAGCTCGCCGACCCGGAAGACCTCCTCCTGCCGGACCCAGGGCTCGGCTGCTCCCATGGTCACCAACCCCTCGGCGAACAGGACGTTGACCATCGCAGCCAGCAAGAGCACGTCGGTTCCCGGGCGGATCGCAAGGTGCTCGTCGGCGGCCGCTGCGGTGCGCGTGCGCACCGGATCGACCACGATCATGCGGCCCCCGCGTGCTCGAAGTGCCCGCACCCGACCGGGCATGTCCGGCACGGTCATCAGGGATCCGTTCGAGACCAGGGGATTCCCGCCGATCACGACGAACAGATCAGTGCGATCGATGTCCGGGACGGGCACCGACAACTCGGTCCCGTACATCAGGCCCAGCGCCACCTGCTGCGGCATCTGGTCTACCGTGCTGGCCGAGAAGCGATAGCGCGTGGCCAGTGCCCGCACCAGCGCCGGCAGGTAGAAGGTGCTTGTGACGTTGTGCGAGTTCGGGTTGCCCAGGTAGAGCGCAACCGCGTTCGGTCCGGACTCACCGATCACGGTCCGAAGGCCCTCGCGGATCCGGTCGAAGGCCTCGTCCCAGGTCGCCTCCCGAAGCTCGCCGTCGACGCGGACCAACGGGGCTCGCAGCCGCGCCGGATCATGGTGCAGATCCCCGATCGCGACACCCTTCGGGCAGACGAATCCTTTACTGAACACATCGTCTGCATCGCCACGCACCGACACGACACGGTCGCCGTCGAGGGTCAGTTCAAGACCACAGGTCGCCTCGCACAAAGGGCAGACGTGGCGGACGGTCATGAGCGGACCTGCACGTGGAAGGTGTGTCGCCAGGTGCCGTCCTTGCGGTGGATCGATTCACACCAGCCCCGGGCACCGTCATACTTCCCCGAGCCGCCGATCACGGGCCGGACGACCGATGTGCGCTCGGCCACCGTGGGTGCCTGCTGCTGGTAGACCGCGACGCCACCGACGATCAACTGGTTGCGCGCCTTGCCGATCGAGAAGACCAGATCAGCGGTCCGGTACTCCTTGCCCGCGGACGGCACGCCGACCTCCGTGGTGAGCAAAGAGCCCGTCATGAACCCGATGCGCGTCGACTTCCCCGGCTTCGTGAGCTTCGCGTAGAAGGTGCGCAGATCGCCCGGGCTCGCAGTACCGGGTGTGACCGGGTTCAGGTTCGCCGTCACCGCCGGATGGGCCACCTTGATCACGAGGTCGGAATCCGCGAAGGCTGGGGAGGCAGCCGCCCCGATGGACAAGACGGTGATGGCGATCAGGAGGCGTCGGAGCATGGCCTGACTTTACGCGCGGGCCCACCTGGTGGCCAGGTGGTGCGCGATCCTGGAACGGTGCTGGGGATTCTGGTGGCAGCGGCAATCGTGCTGCCGCCTGTCGATGTGCCTGCCGACTACCAACTCGGCGGTGCCTACCCGCCGCCGCCCGGGGTCGGTGTCGTCGCGCGTGACCGGAGCGACGATCCCGTGTCCGGTGCGTACAACATCTGCTACGTCAACGGATTCCAGACCCAGCCCGGTCAGCGTCGCTGGTGGCTGCGGGTCCACCCCGATCTGGTGCTGCGCCGCGGGGGAAGGGTCGTCAGCGACCCGGGCTGGCCGGGGGAGATGCTCCTGGACACGAGCACCGCCGCCAAACGCCGGGCGATCACGCACGTGGTGGGACGCTGGATCGACAGGTGCGGCCGCGATGGCTTCCAGGCCGTCGAGACCGACAACCTCGACTCGTGGACCCGCAGCGGGGGACTGCTCACGCGCACGCACAACCGCGCCCTGGCACGGTTGCTCGCCACCCGGGCGCACGCGCGTGATCTGGCGTTCGCACAGAAGAACGCGGCTTCGTTGACAGGCGCGCCGTTCTTCGACTTCGCCGTGGTCGAGGAATGCCAGCGGTACGCCGAATGCGGACGGTTCCTTCGCCGCTACGAGGATCGCGTGATCGAGATCGAGTACCGGCGGCGGGATTTCACGGCGGCGTGCCGGTCACATGGCGACCGGATCGCGGTCGTCCTGCGGGATCGGGAGCTGCGACCTGACATGTCGCGCGGGTACCGCTTCGCCGTGTGCTGAATCAGCGCAGGAACGCCCGTGTGCGCTCCATCAACAACTCCGCGGCCTCAGGATCGAAATCAGAGCATGAAGGGTCGGCGAACAGGTGCGCGTCGCCGGGGTAGATGAAGACCTCCCCGCCGCTGGCGGCCACCAGCGCGTCCACCTCATCGCGCTCGATCCACGGGTCGTCCTGCGCGAAGTGGATCTGCAACGGCAGGCCGGGCGGCCAGGGTTTCGGGAACCACTTCGGATCGGTGCCCCCGTGGTAGAGCAGCGCCCCCCGCGCACCCTTGCGGGTCTGGGCCAGGGATTGTGCGGCGACCGAGCCGAGCGAGAACCCCGCGTACACGACCTTCTTCGGCAGTTTCGCGACCGCGGCATCGGCTTTGCGGACGATGACCCCCATGCCGAGGTCCTCGGCGAGCGCCACGCCCTCCGCGAGATCCGAGAAGACCGCGCCGTCGTAGAGATCGGGTGTGTGGACCTTGTGCTTGGCCGCCCGCAGTTCATCGGCGAAGGCCAGGAACCCCTCGGTCTGGCCCAGAGCGCTGTGGAACAGGATGACGTCGGTCACGCCTCCACCCTAGGCACGTCAGTCGCGGCCGAACAGGTCCCGGGTGTAGACCCTGTCCACCACGTCGCGGATCTCATCGGAGATCCGGTTGGCCACGATGACCGACGAGCGGCGCTTGAACTCGGCGAGATCGTTGACGACCTCCGAGTGGTAGAAGTGCGATTCGGTGAGCACCGGCTCGTACACGATCACCTCGAGGCCCTTGGCCTTCAGGCGCTTCATGATCCCCTGGACGCTGGAGGTGCGGTAGTTGTCCGAGCCCTCCTTCATGACGAGGCGGTAGATGCCCACCACCGCGGGCTGGAGCGCGAGGATCTGCTCGGCGACGAAGTCCTTGCGGGTCGCGTTGGCATCGACCACCGCCCGGATGAGATCCTGCGGCACGTCCTGGTAGTTGGCCAGCAACTGCTTGGTGTCCTTCGGAAGGCAATACCCCCCGTAGCCGAACGAGGGGTTGTTGTAGTGCCGTCCTACCCGGGGGTCGAGGCTCACACCGGTGATGATGTCGCGACTGTCCATGCCGTGGCTCGACGCGAAGGTGTCGAGCTCGTTGAAGAACGCCACGCGCATGGCGAGGTAGGTGTTGGCGAAGAGCTTGATCGCTTCGGCCTGCTTCGCGTCGGTGATGAGGACAGGCGCGGTGGGCTCCAGCGAACCCTCCAGCATGAGGTCGGCGAACTCCTTGCCGCGCTCCGACCGCTGCCCCACCACGATCCGGGACGGGTGCAGGTTGTCGTGCAGTGCCTTGCCCTCCCGCAGGAACTCGGGGGCGAACAGGATCTGGTCGGTGTCGTGCTCCTCGCACATCCGATCGGTGAACCCCACGGGGATCGTCGACTTGATGACGATGGTGGCCGATGGTTCGATGGCCGTGACCTGTGCGATGACCGCCTCGACGGAACTCGTGTCGAAGAAGTTCGCGTCGGGGTCGTAGTCGGTGGGCGTGGCCACGACGACGAACCGGGCCCCGGCGTACGCCTCGAACGGATCGGAGGTGGCGTGCAGGTCCAACTCCACGCGTGCGAGGTACTCCTCGATCTCCGGATCCTCGATGGGTGACCGGCGGGCGTTGACGGCGGCGACCCGGCCGGGGTCGATGTCGAACGCGACGACCTCGTGGCGTTGCGCCAGTAGGACCGCGTTGGACAGCCCGACATAACCCATACCGGCGACTGCGATCTTCACGTGCCAATGATAGGCGCGGTCCTTGTGACCGCCTGTCGCGTCCGGCAAGGTGGGCCCATGAAGATCGCACCCGTTGTCATCGCCGCAGTCGCGCTCACCGCCGGACTCGCCAGCCCCGCCGCCGCTGCCGACAAGGTCCCCGTCAAACTCAAGGTGAAGGACTGCAAGGGCTGCAGCGTCATGGCCACGTGGTCCAAGACCGGCGAGGCCAACGGGACGTTCAAGTCCGCGACCAAGAAGGCCAAAGCGTCCTCGACGACCCTGACCTTCAACGTCCCGAAGGGCTACTACCTCTACTTCACCGCCACCAGCCCGAAGGCGGCGATGGATGCGGCCAGCGTCATGGTCACCCAGTTCGTCGGCAAAAAGACCGGCGACAAGGTCTCCGCCGGCGCCGTCCCCTCACTCAACGACGGTGCCTCCTACTGCATGAAGGCGAAGAAGACCACGATCTCTTCAAAAGCCGCGCTGATCCCGGCGGGCACCGGCAACCTTCTGGCGTTCTGGGCGAACCCGCAACTCAAGGCCATGGGGACGAAGATCAACGACGGGATCAATGGCGTGTACGGCACGCAGAACACCCTGTTGTGCAAGGGCAAGTACTACTGAGCCGCCCGTCTCGCGCCACGCACCGCTGAGTGTCGCGCGGTTGGGCCGCCGAGTGCCACGAAAACAGCGTTCTCCGTCGCCGAGTGCTACGAAGTTGTCGGATTGGCGGGGCCAAATCATGCATCTTCGTGACACTCGCGGTCTGAGGTCCGCATCTTCGTGACACTCGCGGCCGCCAACGCAGTCGCCATTTCGTCACACTCGCCCGGGGTCGGCGGCACTACCCTGAAGCCGTGAAGATGATCGCTGCCGCCGTCGCGGTCGTGGGCGTGACCATGGGGTCGGTGGCGTGGTCGGCGACCCCGGAACGTCTCCCGGCGGCCGAGTCGCGCACCGAACCCGGTGCCCCGTGGCCCACGATGCGCCACGACCTGCGCAACACCGGCGCCTCCGACCTGCGGGGCCTCGATCCCGGGACGAAGCCCTGGTCGTTCCAGACCGGCAAGGGCATCTTCTCCACACCTGTCATCGCGGCCGACGGCACCATCTACGTCGGGTCCGCCGATCACAACCTCTACGGGCTGTCCGAAGAGGGCGAGGAGGTCTGGCGCTTCGAGACCGGGGAGATCATCGACACCGCGCCCGCCCTGCTCGACGACGACACCCTGATCATCGGGTCCGGCGACGAGAACATGTACAAGGTCAGTACCGATCCGGCGATCCCCTCCCACCAACGTGTGGTGTGGACCTTCACACCCACGCTGCCGACCGTCGAAGGCCAGCTGGTGAACTGGTGGGAGGGTAGCCCGAACGTCGGCCCGGACGGGGTCATCTACCAGGGCAACACCGGCGGCGGGGCCTACGCGGTGAACCCCGACGGCACCGAGAAGTGGGCCTACCAGGCGCAGAACTCGGTGTGGACGGTCCCGTCCATGGACGATTCCGGCACCACCTTCTGGGGTTCGGTCGACCTGCGCCTGTTCGCGCTCAACGCCGACGGCACGCAGAAGTGGCAGCGCACCACCCTCGGGTACGTGACCTCGTCGCCCGCGCTCGGCCCTGACGGCACCATCTACGCGGGATCCTTCGACGGCAGCATGTACGCACTCGACTCCGCCGACGGCTCGGTGAGGTGGAAGCTGCAGACCGGGGACCACATCTACTCCTCCCCCGCGCTCGTCGAGAAGGACGGCGTGCTGGAGCAGATCATCATCGGCTCCACCGACGGCCTGCTTTACTCGGTGAACCCCGACGGTGACGTGCTCTGGACCTATGACACCGGCGCCCCGATCCGCAGCTCACCTGTGGTGGGCCAAGCACCGGTCGACGGTGGCTCCCCCATCGTGTACGCGGGCGCGGCGAACGGCCACGTCGTCGCGGTGAACGTCAACGACGGTTCACGGCGCTGGACCTACAACACCACCGCCACCGAGCCGACGTTGGCCACCCGTAACCAACTCAACTCATCCCCGGCGCTCGGCACGAAGGGCGTCTACATCGGCAGCCAGGACGGCATGGTCTGGTTCGTGCCCTACGACTACTGCCTGCGACCGGGGCAGTCCGACGCCCGGTGTGTGACGGCGGACCTCCCCAGAGACGGCATGTACGCGTACGGGGTCGACGTCGGCGGCGGCCTCGTGCCGCCCGACCAGCCGGTCGCGATCAGTCCCGCCGGATACATGACCGGGCGCGTGGTCGTGCGCAAAGACGGGCGCAGCGTGCCCGCCCGCCTGGTGCCCGCCCCCGACGTCCAGCGACTGGTCAGCGTGGAACCCGCCATCCATGTGGACGTCTCGGTGTCCGGGGACGGCCGGTACATCTTCGTGCGGCCGTTGGAGATGCTGCCACCGAGTACCACGTACAAGGTCACTGTCCAAGGTGTGGTCACGACCGGGGGCCCGCGGCTGGGGAACGTGTCGTTGGGCTCCGGCGAACTCGAACCCTTCCGCGGGACCTTCACGGTCCGCACCGGCGACGACGGGAAGGCCTGGGACCCGAAGGTGCAGGCCGATGAGACCTCCGGACTGTCGCTGTCCAGGCTCGCGACGCCACTGCCCCCGATGCTGCCGAGCGTGAACCAGATCGGGTTCGATTTCTACGACTGGATCGGTGGCGCGGTGAAGACCGAGAAGGACGCCACGGTGGTGTGGTTCGTCGGGGCCAAACGCGACGACAAGGGAGTGATCGTCGCGGATCCCACCTCGTTGTTCGCGTTCCCGGTGGCCGGTCAACAGCGCGAGGGGACGTTCCTGTTCAACGCCAGCGGCGTGAACCTGTGGTTCACCTTCGGGCCGGTGCCCCTGCAGCGTTTCGACCTACGGGGAACGTTCGACGACAAGGGTGAGGTGAAACCCGACTCGCAGTTCATGGCCCAAGCTGTCTGTGCGGACATCCCCAGCTACGGGTCGCAGATGCCAGCGACAGGGATGTGCGACACCCAGGGCGTCCTCACCGCCGCCGGGACGTTCCTCGGCGAACAGGCGGAGTCTCCCGCCGTTCGCCGGGTGCCGGGCATGAAGATCGGCGAGATCACCTACACGCCAGGGTCGCCCGCCACCGTGTCCGCGACGATCGACGCGCCTACCGGCTACACCAGCGACGACCACTTCGTCTCCATCCTGCTGATCGGCGATGACGGCCTGCCCGTGCCGATCGACTACTACCGCAGCACGAAGATCGAGACCGACGACAGTAAGCAGATCACCGGGGTGACGGTGACGGTGGACGCGCCGCTGCCGCAGAACTTCCGGGCGGTGGTCATGACCGACGCCTTCCCAGCCAAGACCCAGGACCTCGGGGGTGGGTCATGATCCGTTCGTTCATCGACGGTGTGATCGCGGTGCTGCTCGCGGTCGTGATGGGTGTGCTCATCGCCCTCGGGCTCACCGAACTCGGGCTCACGGACACCTCGTGGCTGACCTTGGGCCCGTGGCTGGCCGGTGTGGGTCTGCTAGGAGCCTGGCAGCAGGAAGTATCGACGGAACTCGCGGGTGGGCTGCAATGGGCCACAACGGCATCCGGCGCCCCGCTGCTGGTGACGTGGGTGGCGGCGCTGTACATCGCGTTGCGTTCCAAGCGCAGCACGTGGGTGCAGGCGTTGCCGGCCGCCGTGGGCGCCGGGGCCGCCGCCGCCCTGTTGGTAGCGGCCACCCGCACTTCGTCCACGGTGAGCAACGACGCAGGCTCGGTGACGACCAGCGAGGGTCTTACCTGGCTGTGGAGTGGGGACCGACCGGGGACCGTCATCGGCGCCGCAGCGCTGGTGGCCGGCGTGTGGTTGCTGCGGACGGCGGCGCAGCGGTGGTGGAGCTCAGGCCGCGGGGTCGCGTGGAGCCTGCTGCTCGGCCTCGGGCTCGTGCTGACCGTCGCGGTCGCCGGTGGGCTCTACTACCTCACCAGTTCCTTGGCCGTCGGGCTGGCGGTCGGCTTGCTCTACCCGCTGGCAGGGACGCTGGCCCTCTTCGGGATCGCGGGTGCGCCGGTCGAGGTGAGTCTCACGCGCCTGACTCCTGAGAGCCTGTCGCTGATGACGTGGTCGGAGAGCCTTGTCTACGGGATCGGTGGAACGGTGGCGGCGCTGGTACTGGCCCTGCTCGTCGGTCTGGTCATGCGGATCTTCAAGCACCGCAGCACGTGGCTGGGGGCGATCACCGTGACCGCGGCGCTCGCAGCGTTCCTCGGCTGGGCGATGAGCACCGTCATCGCCGTGCCCCCGGCCTTGGGCGCCGACACCAAGGTCTGGGTCAACCCCCTGTTCGCGGCGGGCGTGGGTGCCGTGCTCGGTCTGGTGACCCGGTTCTTCGCGGGCCGGCCGAAGGATGCCGCCTCCAAGGAGTCGGCGCCGAGCGCACCAGCCGCACCCGCCGCCGACAACGACATCGAGGCACTGCTCGCCGAGGTGGGCGAGACCAAGGCGCCCTGATCGCCGTGGGAGAATTGCCCCATGCTTAAAGGATTCCGCGATTTCATCCTGCGCGGCAACGTCATCGACCTCGCAGTTGCTGTCGTCATCGGCGCCGCCTTCACCGCGCTGATCGGCGTCTTCAACACCGCCCTCATCACTCCGATCGTGAACAGTTTCTTCGACCTGCTCGGGCTCAGCAAGGACGGCATCGGCGGCACGATCGGACTGCCCGGCGACCAGGTGATCAACATCGGCCTCATCGTGGGCGGGATCATCACCTTCCTGATCACCGCGGCGGTGGTGTACTTCGTGTTCGTCGCTCCGATGAATGCCGCGAAGAGCCGGTTCGCAAAGGAGAAGGTGGAGGACGCCACCGCCGAGGAACTGCTGTCCGAGATCCGCGACCTGCTCAAGGACCAGAAGCAGGGCTGAGCGGCCGGCGGTCCCCGCGCCGAGTGCTACGAAGACGTCAATGTCCAGGATCGAGTGCCACGAAAAGGTCAGGTCGGGGGCTCCGGATCGCGCATGTTCGTGACACTCGCGGCGCGAGCTCTGCGTTTTCGTCACACCCGCGCCCGGACGACCGGTCCCACATAACGCGAAGAAGTGCAGTCCCGCGCCACGAGGACCGAAGATGTCCTCATGGACGAAGCCCACATCCTGGATCGCGCTGAGCGGACACTGCGCGATCGGATCTACGCCGCGGGCGTGAACGGTTGGCACCGCCTCGACATCGCCATCTCGGTGCTCGACGGGGAACCGGTCGACTTCAACACGGCCCGCACCGGGACCTTCGAACCCGCAGCCTCCGGCCTTGCCTGGGGGACTCCCTGGTCGACCGCGTGGTTCCACGTGACCGGCGAGGTGCCCGAGAACTGGCCGGCCGACGAGGTCGATCTCGATATCGACCTGGGCTGGACCTGGGGGCCGGCGACAGGCGAGGCACTCATCTACACCGCCGACGGCATCACTGTCGAATCGATCGGTCCCGGCCGCCCGCGCATCCCGTGGCGCTCCCGCACGATCGACATCTTCATCGAGGCGGCCGCCAACCCCATGCCGACCTTCGACTGGTTCCCCACCGATTCCAGTCTCGGCCCCATGCCCGACGCCGCCCCTCGGATGGTGATCTCCCGGGCCCAGGTCGTGCGGGTGAATCGCGTCGGGGAACGCGCCGCCAACGACATGGTCCTCGCGCTGCAGATCGCACGCGAGATGACCGACCGCGCCCGCCGGACCCACGTCCTGCGGGCGATCGACGCCGCATGCGACGTGGTCGACGACCTGTCCGTCCCCGACGACCAGCGGTGGCACCTGTTCGAGAAGGCCCTGGCGCCGGTGTTCGACAGCGAACCCTCTCCGGACGCTCCGCGACTGCACGCAGTGGCCAACGCCCACATCGACACCGCGTGGCTGTGGCCGTTCCGCGAGACCATCCGCAAGGTCGCCCGCACCTTCAGCAACGTGCTCACGCTGATGGAGGAGGAACCCGAGATGCGGTTCGCCTCTTCCCAGGTGCAGCACCTGGCGTGGATGGCCGAGTTCCAGCCGGAGATGTTCGAGCGGATCCGGCAGCGTGTGGCCGAGGGCCGGTGGCTGCTGCTCGGAGGCACCTGGGTCGAGCCTGACGGGAACATGCCCTCGGGAGAATCGTTCGCCCGCCAGTTCCTGCTCGGGCAGACGTGGCTGCAGGACACCTTCGACATGACCGCCGACACCTTCTGGCTCCCGGACACGTTCGGCTACTCCGCCGGCCTTCCGCAGATCGCGCGGCTGGCCGGATGCGACACCTTCATCACCCAGAAGCTGTCCTGGAACTCGGTCAACGTCTTCCCCCACACCACGCTGGAGTGGGAAGGCCTCGACGGCAGCCGCCTGCTGACACACTTCCCGCCCGCCGACAGCTACAACTGCGCCGTCCTCCCGATGGAGATGGCGAAGTCGCAGACGAAGATGGTCGAGCAGGAGGCCGATGAAGGCCTGTTGTTGTTCGGGTTCGGCGACGGGGGTGGCGGACCGACCCGGGACATGGTGGTGCGCACGCGACAACTGAACATCGCGGGAATGCCGCGCATCCAGATGAGCACCGTGCACGAGTTCTTCGCCGCCGCACGGGAGTCCGTGCCGGAGCCCCCGGTGTGGTCGGGGGAGCTGTACCTCGAGTACCACCGCGGCACCCTCACCAGTCAGAGCCGGATCAAGCAGCTGCACCGGCGCGCGGAGGTCCTGCTGCGCGAAGCGGAGATCTGGGCCACGACCGCGGCCCTGCAGCAGGGCGCCGAGTACCCGGCCGACGAACTGCGCGGCTTGTGGCGAGAGGTGCTCATCATGCAGTTCCACGACGTGCTGCCCGGGACCTCCATCGGGTGGGTCCATGACGAAGCCGTCGAACGCCTCGCGCGGGTCGTGACGCGGGCGGAGGCCATCGCCGTGGCGGCACTCGAAACGGTGGCGGGGGACGGCGCGGTGGCGCTGGCCGCCACGGCCTCCCCGCACGGCGCCCTGGGAGTCCCGGCCCTGGCCGCGGTCCCGGCCGACGACGTGCCGGGCTGGTCGGTGACGGTGACGGAGCACGGCGACGAGATCATCCTGGAGGACGAACGTTGGCGCGTGCGGCTGACCGGCGGTCTCGTGACCTCGATGGTCGACAAGCGCACGGGTCGCGATGTCGTGGCGCCGGGCGGCGCGCTCGGCCGCATGCGCATCCATCCCGACCGTCCCATCCGGTGGGATGCGTGGGACCTCGACGAACAGCACATGCGCGGTGCGGTGGCGATCGACGTCGAGGCCGCGGTGGTCCTGCCGGACGACACGGTGCGGGTCACACGCCGGTGGCGGGACACTTCGATCGACCAGGACTTCCGACTGGTCGCCGACGGCCTGGAGATCCGGACGTCGGTCGACTGGCATGCCCAGGACTGCCTGTTGCGCCTGGAGTGCGACCTCGATGTGCTCGCCCCCTCCACCAGTGCGGAGACGATGTACGGCTTCGTCCAGCGGCCCACCGCGACGAACACGTCATGGGAGCAGGCGAAGTTCGAGACGTGTGCCCATCGCTGGGTGCACGCGTCGGAGCCGGGGTACGGGATCACCGTGCTCACGCCCACCACGTACGGCCACCAGGTGACGCGCCAACAGCGCCAAGGCGGTGGGATCTACACGCGGATCGGATGCTCCTTGTTGCGGTCTGCCGCCTTCCCCGACCCTCGGCGGGACTCGGGGCGCCACGAGTTCGTGCATGTGATCGCGCCGGGGACGGATATCGCCGACGCGGTACGCCTCGCCGACGAGCAGTCGTTCGGCGTACGGACCGTGCTGGGTGCCGGGCCGGTGGCGCCGGCGGTCGAGGTCACGGGGGACAGCGTCGCGCTCGAGGCACTCAAACTCGCCGAGGACGGCAGCGGCGACGTGATCGTTCGGATCCGGGAGACCTGCGGGACCGCCTCCCCCGCCTCGGTGCGGCTGAGTCTTGCGCCGTTCGCGGTCGAGTGTGACCTCATCGAACGGCCGACCGGGGACACCGACCCCGTGAATCTTCGCCTGCGACCGTTCGAGGTCAAGACGCTGCGGTTCCGGCGCTGAGACCCGCCCTGGGGTTAGAGGTTGCCGCCCGGGTTAGAGGTTGCCGCCCGGGTTAGAGATTGTTGCCGCTAGAAACGCTCACCGGAGCGACAACCTCTCACGAAGTGGCACAGCGGCTGTGCTGTGACCATCAACGGCGGGCACCGTGGCTCACCGTCGACCGTGATCACGCCTCCGTAGCCACCTGATCCTCCGCGTGGTACTGCGCCAGCAGCTCCTTTTCGCGGTCGGCCTTGGGGAACTTCCACGCCACGATGACGGCGCCGATCAACACGGCCACGATCCCGGCGATGTACGCCCAGTCCTGACCCGCCACGAACGACTCCTTCGCGCCCTGGATGATCGCGTCGGCGTACTGCGGATACTGGGCGGCGGTGTTCTCCGCACTCGAAAACGACTTGGCCAGTTCCGATTGCACGGCAGACGTGACCTGATCCGACTCGGGTGACTGCGCGATCAGCTTGTTCACCGACGTCGCGTAGCCCGCGGTCAGTAGCGCGCCCAGGATCGACTGCATGATGGCCCCGCCGAGGTCGCGCTGCAGGTCCGCGGTACCGGACGCCATGCCGGCTCGCCGCACCGGAACCGCCCCGGTCAGCGAGTGCGAGGCGGGCGTGCCTGCCAGCCCGACGCCCGCGCCGACGAACGCGTAGCCGAGCCCGACCGACCAGTAGGCGGTGCCTTCCCTCCACAGGAGCAGCATCGTGACGAAGCCCAGCAGAACGAAGACATAACCGAGGAGCAGGGTGAACCGTGCGCCTTTGGCCTCCACCAACTTCGCGGAGCGCGGCGCGAGCAGGACCATGAAGACCGCCGCCGGCAGGATCGCCAGACCGGACGAGATCGTCGAATACCCCAGCACGTTCTGCAGGAACTGCTGGCCGATGAACATCGCGCCCATCAGCGACCCGAACACGATGATGCCGGCCACCGCCGCCACCCAGAAGATGGGTCGCGAGGCCACCGACAGGTCGAACAACGGATCCTTGACCCGGCGTTCGCGGATCACGAAAGCGATCAAGGACGCGAGCCCGATCACGGCCAGGCTGAGGACCAGGGTTCCGGCGCCGGGCACGGTCGCGAAGTTGATCGCCAGGATGATGCCACCCACCAACAGCGCCGACAGGATGCCGCCGAGATTGTCGACCGGGTCGGTCGTCTCGTTCACGTGGGCCGGCACCACCTTGAGGACCAGCGGGATGGCCAGCACGATCAGCGGGAGGGTCACCAGGAACACCGATCCCCACCACCACCACGACAGGAACAGCCCCGAGATCAGCGGGCCCAGCGCGGAGATCGCACCGCCGATCGCCGACCAGAGGGCGATCGCCTTCGTGCGACCCGCCCCTGACCACAAGGCGGTGATCAGCGACAACGTCGTCGGGTAGGCCATACCGGCGGCCAGGCCCCCGACGATGCGGGCGACGATCAGGATCTCGATGCTGGGGGCCCAGGCGGCCACGATCAGCGCCGGCAACGACAGCAGGACGCCGATGATGAGCATCAGTTTTCGGCCGTACCGGTCACCGAGGGCGCCGAGCCACAGCACCGACGCGGCCAGTCCCAGCGAGTAGCCGACGGCCACGAGGTTCAACTGCGTCTGGGACGCATCGAACGCCTTGCCGATGTCCGGCAGGGCCACGTTCGCCACGGCCAGCGGCAGGTTGGCCACCGCGGCGACGAGGATGAGCGTGCCGAGGACCGCCTTGGCCCTCGCGGGCGCGGATCCATTGTCTGTAGTCACTGCCTGGTCAGCCACGCTCGAATACTAGTGATCACCACCACGTCGGGCATCCACCCATTGCGTGGGATCTTAATTCAACACTTGTTGAATTCAAGGTGTACGCTGGTCGCATGCGAGCCATGATTCTCAAAGAGTTCCGCGAGTTGCGTCGTGATCATCGGACGATGGGCATGCTCATCGGGATGCCGATCCTGATGCTGATCGTCTTCGGCTACGCGGCGAACTTCAGCGTGGACAACATCCCCACCGCCACGCTGGGTCCGCAGGCCGAGCAAGCCGCCAGCCTCATCGGTGGCGTGCCGCAGGCACCTTTCGACGTCACCGACATCGACACCGCCGGCACCGCCTCGGACGCCGAGGCCATGCTCCAGCGCAACGAGGTGGATGTTGCGATCGTCACTGGCACCGATCCCGCCATCGCCTACATCGACGGGTCGTCGCTGTTCAGCGCCCAGACCGCGGTTGCCGCCTTCAACCGCCTCGGCGACCGCGTCCAGACCCAAGTGCTGTTCAACCCCGAGCTCAAGACCAGTTGGGTCATGGTCCCGGCCATCATCGGCCTGATCCTCACGTTCATCGGCACGATCATCACCAGCATCGGGATGGTCAAGGAGAAGCAGACCGGCACGATCGAACAACTGGCGGTGATGCCGATCAAACCCAGCACGGTGATCCTCGGCAAGATCGTCCCGTACTTCCTGCTGGCGTCCCTGGACATGGTGCTGGTGACGGTGTTGGGGATGCTGCTGTTCGATGTCCCGTTCAACGGCAGCGTGGCCGTCTTCGCGCTCGGCGCCGGCCTCTTCCTGTTCGTCGTGCTCGGACTGGGGGTGTTCATCTCGACCATCTCGCAGAACGTGGGTCAGGCGATCCAGACCGCGTTCTTCTTCCTGCTCCCGCAGATCCTGCTGTCCGGGATCATCTTCCCGCTCGAGGCGATCCCCTGGGCTGTGCGCTGGATCAGCTACTTCCTCCCGCTGACCTACTTCACGATGATCTCTCAGGGCGTGATGCTGCGCGGTGCCCCGTTC
>WBZL01000434.1_pt1 | contig 46872 bp, 40 predicted proteins | sample 5204291 | NCBI WGS metagenome assembly WBZL01 (sample SAMN12344345, study PRJNA552823) | activated sludge metagenome | biome: Activated sludge suspended growth; feature: Nitrification reactor; material: Wastewater; isolation source: activated sludge from nitrification reactor of wastewater... | reverse complement strand
ATTCCGCTTTCGCTGGAGTTGTAGTAACGACTTCAGTCGTTGTCAACGGGGGTTGGGAACGATTGAAATCGTCACGACCGATGGGCGTTGAGATAAATTCCGCTTTCGCTGGAGTTGTAGTAACGACTTCAGTCGTTGTCAACGGGGGTTGGGAACGATTGAAATCGTCACGACCCGTTCCGTTTATTTTTGGGGCTGTTTGGCCCAAGACTTGCACCACCGAATCCGTAAAATCACGGCCAGCCAGTTCGGGCGAAATCGTGCCGAGGGCAGATTTGAGAGAGGAACGAATCTCCTGTGGGGTAAAAGTTGCCGTTGGTTCTTCCAAATCGTTGGGAAGAGGTGCGGTTATTTCGGGAGTTGGATGTGGCGGGGTGAGTGGCATGGAGTAAGTTTCGACGATGTGATCCGTTTTGGGTGACTCCGCAGGGGACAGATTCATGGACGGCGAAGCAGGAGGGGTTCCAGTTGAGGTTGCGGTCTCAGTCGTAAGCGAGGAGGCCGGGGAAGTTTCCGGTTGGACAGGCAGAACAGGCAAAATCACGGGGGGAACTTGTGGGATGCAAACATTCTCAATTGAAAATCCCAGGCCGTTAAAAAATGGATCGCTCGTTTCCTTTTTGACAGGCTCCGGGGCGGCGGTGTCCGCTTTCGTTTCGGGGAGCATGACCGGGAAGGGATGCGTTTGGGGCGCGCCCGCTTTGGGTGTACCTGCTTTGGCGTGCAAGTGAAGCAGGCTGGCAAACAAACCGGGGACACCTTGCGCGTTCGTCTCCGGGGCGGGGGAGGCGTTCGGGGTGGAAGAGGCCGGGGAAGTGGGCAAAAGGAGGAGCGGGGCAAACATCATCGTTAACTCCGGGCGGAAATTTCGCGGAGAAGGAGTAGTTTTTTGCTGGCGAGTTGGGTCAGGGCTTGATAGCGGACGTTGGTTTCGGTCATCTGCACCATTTCCACGTCAATGTCTACGTTGTTACCATCCGCGCGGGTGGAGCCGCCCTGCCGAAGGGTGATGTCCGTAAAATGCGTGGATTCGTCGCGGAAGGGCAGGTGTGCGTCGTCGGTCTTCGCCAGGGTGAGGTCTTGGGGAGTATCCTCGTCGAGGGCGCGCCGGAGGGTGGATTCAAAGTTCACCTGCTGGGCTTTGTAGCCAGGGGTGTCCACATTAGCGAGGTTGTGGCCGATGATCTGCTGGCGGAGCGAGAGTCCGTCGAGGGCGAGGGTCGCGGCCTGGAGGGCGGAGTCGGAGAGGAGGGAGGACATGGGATTGGTGAATTGGTTGATCAGTTGATCAGTTGATTGGTTAGTTTGTTGGTTTGCTAATTTGCCGACTTGCTGATTTGAAGCTTTGCTGACTTATCGGCTACGCATCCCAAATATGCTCGGAACGGTAATATTCCAGCACGCGGGGTACGTAAATTTGCGTTTCACGGTAGGGAGGAATGCCACCGTAGCGATCCACGGCGCCCGGCCCGGCGTTGTACGCGGCGAGGGCGAGGGAGACATTGCCGTCGTAGCGATCAAGCAGTTGCCCCAGGAGTTTCGTCCCGCCGAAGATATTTTGCACGGGGTCGAGCGAGTTGGTGACACCCAACCCCGCGGCGGTCCCGGGCATCAACTGCATCAAGCCTTGCGCCCCAGCAGAGGACACCGCGTTCGGGTTGAAGTTCGACTCGGCGTGGATGACCGCTTTGACGAGGAGAGGATCCACGTCGTATTTTTCGGCGGCTTGCACGATCAATGCGTCAAAAGAAGTGTTCGAGGGCGTGCCCGAATACGTGCCTGCGGCCTGACTGGTGGTGCCGCGCTGACCTTCTCGCACCCACGTTGCGGTGGGGGTTTGGGCGGTCGAGCCGCTTTCCATCTTCTCCATGAACCGAGTAAAGAGAGAGAGGAAAATAGTTTGGATTTGGGAAGAAAAAAGATTGTCCATGCTGAATAGTGCGTGTTGAATAATGAATGAAGAATTCCTAACGATACAGCGCAAATTGGGTGGTGCGCCAGTTCTGGGAAATATATGCGTCGTCTTGTTGGCGATCTTCCTGCTGGCGGACTTGAGCCTGAAAACGGTCATTTTCCTTTCGCTTGAGCGTGGATAGGGCTTCTTCATCCTGTTTGGCCTGCACGACTTCGGCCCGTTTGGCAGCGAGTTTCTCTGCCAGGGTGGCGATTTGCGCCTGCTGACGGGTCATCTGTCGTTCAACAAGTTGGATGTTCGCCCGCAGTTGAGTCAATTGAGTCAGGTCCACGTCGCCGTGTTGTTGGTGGCCCAGGCTTTCAAGCAGGAAGCTATGACGGAAGGACAACGCCTCCAGCACACTTTGCGCTTGCTGATGGGCGTGGTGCAGTTGGCTGAGTTCAACTTCTAGCGTTTCAACTTTGCTGTGGCGATAGTCGAGGATGGATTGGAGGGAGAATTTTGTAGGCATATTATGGTTTCGGTAGTCAGTAGTTAGTATTCAGTGTTCAGTGGTTAGTGGGAATGAGCAGTAATGAAGGCTTGATTCAGGGCGTTTCATTACTCGCTGTACAAATCATCTCCAACGCCCGCTCGCTGTCTTCAAACGGGGTGAAGTCGTGTTCTTTTTGCTGTAAAAACGCCGTGATCTTCGGCATGGCGACGAGAGAGGCGTCAATTTCGGGGTCGGAGCCATTCACGTAAGCGCCGATGTTGATCAGGTCGCGGGCTTTTTCGTAGGTGGCGAGCAGTTTCCGCACCCGGCCCGCGTGCTGGCGATGTTCGGGGGTGGTGATGGCGGGCATCACCCGGCTGATGCTATGCAGGGTGTCAATCGCCGGGTAATGATTGCGGGCGGCTAAATCCCGGCTCAAAATCACATGCCCGTCCAAAATACTGCGGACCGCATCACAAATCGGCTCGTTAAAATCATCACCTTCCACCAACACGGTATAAAAACCGGTGATTGATCCCACTCGCCCCGCGCCGGTGCGTTCCAACAACCGGGGGAGCAGAGCAAAGACCGAGGGCGTGTACCCTTTGCTGGCGGGCGGCTCCCCAATCGCCAACCCCACCTCCCGTTGCGCCATCGCAAACCGGGTCACAGAGTCCATCAAAAACGTCACATCCAACCCCTGGTCTCGAAAATATTCCGCAATCGTCGTCGCCACCCAGGCCGCTTTGAGCCGGACGAGCGCAGGTTGATCCGACGTAGATACCACCACGACCGAACGCGCCAACCCTTCCGGGCCGAGGTCGTTTTGCACGAACTCACGCACTTCCCGCCCCCGTTCACCCACCAGCGCAATCACGCTGACATCCGACCGGGAACTGCGGGCGATCATCCCCATCAACGTACTTTTTCCCACGCCACTCCCCGCAAAAATGCCGATCCGCTGACCCCGACCGCAGGTTAACAACCCGTCAATCGCCCGTACCCCCGTCGTGAGCGGGGCGGAGATGGACTGCCGATTGAGCGGATGGGGCGGGGCATTGTACGTGGGCACGGTCGCGGTGGCGTTCAGCGGCCCCAGGCTGTCCATCGGATTGCCCAGCCCATCCAACACCCGTCCCAACAACGCCTCCCCCACCGGGGCACGAAAACAGCGATTGCCAGAGTCCGCCCCTTGCAAGGGGAAAATGGGACTGCCGGGGTGAATCCCCTGCATCTCGCCAAGCGGCATGAGCAAAATACGCCGCTCGCGGAACCCGACCACTTCAGCCAACAGCGAACCCGAACCATTCGCCCGGATTTCGCACACCTCGCCGATTTCGCAATCCAGCCCGGTGGCCTCAATCGTCAGCCCGACGACCTGTACCACCCGCCCGGACAGCTGAAACGGTTTTACTTCTGCCAGGGTACGATGGTAGGGTGCTAGAGACGGGAAAGAAAACAGGGTCATGTCGCCGCTCCTTCGGGGGTGGGGTGTTTGGCGTTAGCGATCAGGGTCTCGTTCAAGGATTGTTCGACGATGCCCCATTTCGTCTCCACGCGGGCGTCCACCTGCCCAAATTGCCCTTCGACCAGACATCCCCCGCGCCGAATGGTAGGATCAGGGACGAGTTCGACGCGGGCCGCGCGGGAAGCGGTCTGGTTTTCCACCCACGCCCGATCTAAAATGGTCACGTCGGCGGGGTGAAGGTGAACGAGCAGGTCGCCGAGTTGTTTGGCCTCGGACAGCGCGCGGGTGAAGGTGTCCCGCAGGACATCGGGGTCCAGCACGAGGCCGTTGCCAAACATTGTGCGGGAGATGTCGGTAACGAGATTAAGCACGGCAGATTCGCTTTGGGCAAGCATACTTTCGCGCCAAGCGTGAACTTCTTCTACGATGCTCTGACTGGTGCGGAGCAGGCGTTCGGCTTCGCTTTGGGCGGCGGCGAGGCCCTCTTCGTGGGCCTGGCGGGTGACTTCGGCGGCATTGGCTTTGGCCTGGGCGAGGAGTTCGGCGGCCTGTTGCTGGGCGGTTTGGAGAAGTTGGGTAGCACGCGCCTGGCCTTCGAGGGCGGTTTCTTCTAACAAACGTTTGCGAAGATCGGCCATGTCGGGAATGGGGTCACGCGCCGGGGGAGGGACGGGGATGGGGGGCGATGAATGTCCGTTGGGGGAAGGCAGGGGGTGAAAAACGCTGACCTCGGTAGGATTCCAGGGAACAGGTTCCCGGTTTGAACGGGGGGAAATGATCCCGTTCGTCAACGGTAATCCGTTCGTCAACGGTAATCCGTTCGCTTTGGCGGACGCAGTCATCAACGGAATCCCACCCCAAACGGGTTGCGTCACCCTATCATTATGCGGTGCGGCAGGCAGCTCGCGGGGGGACCACGCGGGGAGGGTGGCTTTCCCGTTCATCGTGCCGTTCGATTTGATCAGGTTAGGAGATGAGTTCATATTCATCGCCTCCGCCGGAAATAATGATTTCTTCGGACGCCTCTAAGGTGCGGACGGTGTCTACAATGCGGCGTTGGGCGGTGTAGACGTTTTTGGCAAGCTGTGGGCCGAGGACTTCGATCTCTTCCCGCAGATTTTCGCGGGCACGCTCGGATAGGTTGCGGTAAATGACTTCGGCAAGGGTGTCGGGAGCGCCTTTGAGGGCGAGGGCCAGGTCCTGCGCTTTGACATCGCGAAGGATGCGTTGGATAGTGCGGTCATCGAGTTTGGCGAGGTCGTCAAAGGTGAAGAGGTTGGCTTGAATTTCTTCGACGAGTTTGGGGTTGGTGAGTTCGAGCGCCTCGAAAATGGATTTCTGCACGCCGCGATCCACCTGGTTGAGCATTTGGACGAGGAAAGTGACGCCGCCCGTGGAGCGGAAGTCGGCCTCGTTGATGACGCCGGAGAGTTTGTGCTTGAGCGAACGTTCCACCGCTTGCACGACCTGGGGCGACACCCGATCCATAGTGGCGAGGCGGAGGGTGATGTCCACTTGCAGGTCCCGGGGCATGTGGGTGAGAATGGAGGCGGCGAGTTTGGCGTCGAGGTAGGAAAGAACAAGGGCGATGGTTTGGGGGTGTTCTTCGCCGAGAAGTTGGGCGACCTGGACAGGGTCGGCGTTACCGAGCATTTCAAACGAGGAGATTTGGGATTGGGCGGAGATGCGCTCAAGGATTTCGGTCCCGCGCCGGGGGCTGACGGTTTTGGCGATGAGTTGACGAGTGTACTCCAGGCCACCGCTAACCAGGCTTTTGTTGGCGATGGAAAGGTTGTACGCTTCTTTGAGGGCGGTTTGGCGGACTTCGGCGGGAATAGGGCCGGCCTGACTGAGGGCGACCATGACGCGTTCCATTTCATTCTCTCCGAGGTGTTGCAAAATTTCGGAGGAACGTTCGACACCGAGGCTGATGAGCAAAGCGGCGGCTCGTTCTAAGCCGGAACCACGTTTGATGACGGCGGGCATGGTTATTTCTCCTCCGTGAGCCAATATTGGATGATTTCGGCGACTTTGGCGGGGCTTTCTTCGGCCAGGCGGGTGACAAACCGTTGCAGGCGTTCGACTTCGGGGGAGGGGGCGGAGACCATGAGATCACCGGGGAGGGGCAGATCGTCTTCCTGCGATTGGGTTGGGGCAGGAGCAGAGGGCTTGTAGGCGTCGGCGGCACGGCTGATCGTCGCGGGGGTGGTGGAGGTCGGCAGGGAAACCGCGCCCATTCCGGCGGAGGCAAGTTCGGCAACGGGGCGCATCACCGGAACCCACGACTGGGCAGAGGCTCGGCGAAGGTTGGTCAGCATCCGGTTGACGTACCAGAAAATGAGCAGGAGGATGAGCGCGGCGGCAACAATTTGCCCAATGCGGAAGTAGAGTTCCTGCTGTTGCTGGGCAGTGAGGTCGGCGGCTTGTTCTTCCGTGTAGGAGTGGTCAAAGGCGAGGGATTCGACGGCGAGTTGGTCGCCACGCACTGTATCAATCCCGGCGGCGGCGGCGATCGCGGTTTGGAGGGAGGCGAGTTGTGCGGGATCATCCACCCCATCGAGCAAGACCGAGAGGGTAATGCGTTCGACGGTGCCAGGGGATTCAACTTCATGGGTTTCGACCTGGGTAATTTCGTAGTTGTGGGTTTGTTCCTGGCGATTGTAGTAAATGGTGTTCTCACCAACCGTGGTCGTCACAACAGCAGGCGGCAGGTTGGTCTCCACGCCAGGGATACCGCCGATCAGGTCTCCGTCCGTCGCATAACTTTCGGTGAGGACCTGGGAGCTACGGATAGAGGCGGTGGTAGGATCGAAAGATTGGGAAGTGGTTTCGCGTTGAGTCCAGTCGAGGGTGACATAGGCCTGGACGACGGAGCGGTTCGGGCCGAGCGATGAGTCGAGAAGCTTTTGGACTTTGCGTTGGATTTCGGCGGCCAGTGCGAGTTCGGCGGTGCGGCGGGTATCGGTGCTGGCGGAGGTATTCTGTTCGTCCGTGGGACCGCCTGCGAGCAGGGTCCCTTCCACATCGACGACGACGACGTTTTCCGGGAGGAGGCCTTCTACACTGCTGGCGACGAGGTGGGTGATGGATTGGATTTGCAGGGCGTCGAGGCTCGCACCAGGGGTAACCTGAAGGGTGACGGAGGCGGTGGTGAGCGCCTGATCTTCTTCAAAGAGGGTTTTTTCGGGGGTGACGATGTGGACGCGCACCTGGGCGATGGCGTCGAGGCTGTTGATGGTGCGTTCGAGTTCACCTTCGAGGGCACGCTGGTAGGTAACTTTTTGAGTGAAATCGGTCATGCCGAGGGTGGAACTGGTGGTGAAGAGTTCGTAGCCGACGGTATCTCCGGCGGGCAGGCCTTCGCGGGCCATTTGCAGACGGACTTCGTACACTTCGGCGGAGGGGACGAGGATGGTGCCGGCGTCGCGGAGTTCGTAGGGGATGCCCGCCTCGGTCAATTTCTCGACGATCTGCCCGGCACTACTCTCGCTCAACCCACTGAAGGCGACGGCATACGTGGGCGTGCTGGCCCAAGTAATGAGGACGGGAACCACGATTAACAGGGTGACGACAAGCGCAAGCAACAGCGTGCGTTGTGTGCGGCCAAGTTTTTGCCAAAAGGTGAGGAGTTGGGTGCGGAGGGCGGTGAGCATGGGAGGGGAAAAATGGTTAATGGTGAATAGTCAATTGTGAATTCTTAATGAGGGGAATTCCATTGAGTTCCTTCATCACACCGACATTCTCATCGTTTCACGATACGCATCCACCAGCCGATCCCGAATCGCCATGGCGACGCGGAAGCTGATGTCGGTTTGTTCGGTGGCGAGCATGACGTTGTGGAGGTCTACATCTTCCCCGGCGGCGAGTTTTTTGAGCAGGGCATCGCTGTTGTTTTGCGATTCGCTGAGGGTGTTCAGGTAACTCTGAAAGGTCTCGCCCGTTTGTTTCAGCCCGTCAATGGGGCGAGAGGTCTGCGGGGAGGCGACCGGGGTGAGGGGGGAGGTGGAGAGGGGGGGGATGGTCATATCAATTGCCAATTGTGAATAGTGAATGATCAATTGTTAATTGAAGATCAGCGACCGATTTCGAGGGCTTTGAGGGCCATGCGTTTGGCGGAGTCGATGACGGTGAGGTTGGCTTCGTAGGAACGGGTGGCGGAGAGCATGTTGGTCATTTCCACGGCGATGTTGACGTTGGGGTATTCGACGAAGCCTTCTTCATTGGCGTCGGGGTGGGTGGGGTCGTACACCACTGCGCCGGGAGTGTCGTCGGTGACAATGGCGGCAACGCGGACGCCCGTTTCGGGGGTGGTGGAGCGGTTGTCATCGGCGGTGAGGAGGGTTTCGCCGTCCTGTTGGTGTCGGGCACGGATGAATTGGGGCAGGAAGGCGTCGGTGCCCTGAGGGGTGAAGACCACGTCTTTGCGCTGGTAGGGGCCACCCTCTTCGGTGCGGGTGGTTTCGGCGTTGGCGATGTTGTTGGAGATAATATCCAGCCGAAGTTGTTGGGCAGTGAGGGCGGAGGCGCCGGTGCGGAGGGTAGACCAGAAGGACATGGGGTTGGTTGGTTGGTTAGTTGATTAGTTGGTTCGTTGATTGGTTGATTGGTGCTTTGTAAGTTGGGAAAGTTACAAATAACTAGTTACCAATTACAAATATCCAATAACGCTTCAATGTCCCTATCTTATTGGAATCAAGGCTTTTAAACAGTAAACCCCCGGTGAAGGGGGTGTAAAAAGCGTGTGAAGATGGGGTTTACTGATTGTCCCCGAGGGAGGGTTATGTTTGTTGGTTTGTTGGTTATTTTGCAGACTTGCTGACTTGTTGATTTGCAGATTTGCCGGTTACACCATCCCCCCATCCAGTCGGTTTTCGACCGTCACCCAGGCGGAGCGAAGTTCATTAAGGTTTTTTTGGGCTTCGGCGTAATCCCCGGCGCGGATGCAGTCTAAACACCATTGATAAATCCGAAACAAACCCGTAGCCACTTCGGCGTAATCAAAGTTGAGGGCATCTCGCAGGAGGCTGATGCCTTTGGTCGCTTTGACGAAGTCTTGCTGTTCGCAGGCACGGATAGAAAAATCATAGGCCATGATGATCAAGCGAAGCGAGCTGGCGCTCATTACTTCTTGTTGGCGATATTCGGTGGTCGGGTAGGCGGCGTAGGACATCATCATTTTGAGGGGTCTCCTGAGAGGGGGTGGAAGTCAATTCTGTATTGCGTATTCCGTAGGGGATTTGTCCGCAATACGGGAGGAAAGGCTTGCCTAAAATATTCGTTTTTTTGTCGATATTTCGTTATCGGCGGAATCTGGGGAGGCTTGAGGGGGGAGGCGTGAAAATTTTGTAAAGATAATTCCCCCTACGAGATGTACATCGGGCACAATCAGGAAATCGAGATAAAAATAAAAAAACCGCCTGGCTAAGGGCGGTTTTTTCGTTTCGTTAATTTGACAAGCCTCATTCCTGTGAGGTTCGATACCCGGTCTCTGAGCGAATTTCTCGAATGATAGAGGAAACTCGTTCTTCCGAAGGGATATACTTTGAGAGAACCTGAGCAGTTGTTTCCAACACGTCCGCGCCAAAGTTTTGGGAGATATCTTGCCGGAGACCCTGCCCGATATAGAGTTTAAGTAATGCATCTAAGGACATTTCCCGGCTCGCCGCGATTTTTTTGAGGGAGGCTAACGTGTCTTTGGGAATTTTAACCAAAACAGGCTCTGTTTCACGTGGGCGAATATTTAGTTCAAGATTATCGAGCGGATCAACATTACGCTTCTTCATATAATTTTTTCTCGTGGTTTGTGGCGCGGCGAGTTGAAATGATACGGATTCGCTCTCCACGCTCTATATAAACAACCAGCAACAGCCGTTGAAAAAGAGAATAACCCAAAATAAATTCCCGTTGTTCTTCATCTATTGACGCATCACCGGTTTGATAAAACGGGTCAAAAAACACTTCGGTGGCTTCTTCAAAGCGAATTCCATGCTTACGGAGGTTGATGGTTGCTTTGTTGGAGTCCCATTCAAATTCTACACCTTGTACAGAGATAACAATGTCCATAAAACAATTTATGCGATGCGGGTGGGGATTTTGTAAAGAAAATATACTGGAAATACCGGGTTTCGGCAAGTTACATTCTCCCCGAAAAAAGAGTGGAAGGGGAGGTACATCCCACTTCCACCCTTTTTTTCGGGGAGTTTCCTCGCTATTCCTGAGCACCCTTAAATAAATGAACACAGATAAAAAAATCTGTGTTCATCCATCAAATCCGCACAACCTGTATGTTGGTGTTCTACCCGTACAAGTTCATACTGGAGTTGTAAATGCTCGACCAACTTTGTTGCATATATGAAAGCGAGAGCAATTGGGCCTGCATGGCCCCAAACTGACTGATCAACGAGGATTGTTTTTCTTCCAGGCGGGTTTCGGAACTGGAAATGTCATCGTTTAACTCGTTGATTTGCTGGTCAATCGATTCCATCGCCTGATTGATGTAGCCGGTAGAGGCACCCGTGAACCGTTCGAGTTGGGTGTCAAATTTCGCCATCATGCCATCGAGCAGAGAGATCACATCGTCCAGATTATTTTCGAGGGCGGCATCCAGTTTGTCGCCATCACTGATTTCCGCTTGCAGGCTGTCGTTGATTTTCAGGCCGATGTTACGCAGGTTCGTGTATTCCCCTTCGTTGGAACTGCTGGACATGAACGTAGAAAACATTTCGCTCCGTAGGTTGTAAAAGACGAAATCATCGGCCAATGTGCCACGCGTGTAGGTGAGGGTTTGCCCGTCGTTGACCGCGCTGACAGCCGTTTTGGCCTGCAAATACGTTTGCGTGTCGTTGAAATTTTTGATAAACGATTCCACAGCTTTGCGGGCGGTGGACATATCGCTGTTTACGGCGAGGGTGGCGCTATTGCCCTCGGCATCGGCGGTAAAGTTGAGGGTGACGCCGCTGATCACATCGGTCAGGCCGGTGTTGCTGGAGCGGGTGAAAGCGATGTTATTGACGCTGAACGTCGCATCCTCGGCGACTTGCAGGTCGGTGTTGGTGAACCCCAGGCCGACATCGTCCGAATACAGCATGGTGTGGGCGGTGCCGGTATGGGCGGCGGTTAAGATCAATTGTTTGCCGACGACGCTGGCGGCCACGTCCCGGCCCACAGGTTGATCGGTGGCGTTGATTTTGGTGGCGATGTCGAGGAGGGTATCGTCCGCCTCGATGGCGACCCCCACCCCGGCGGCGGTGTAGTCAAACGATGTACTGCCCGGGGTGCCTGCCTCGCTGAGGGATAACGTCACCCCCCGTCCGGTATCGTACTCCCCCGCGGTGACCTTTTGCCAGGAGGTGGTAAAACTGTCGTCCCCGTTCGCGATAGAAATCGTCGTGCCGTCCCCATCCTTCATGCGAAATTCGAGCACGCCATTATTCTCGCGGGTTTCGACGGTGTAGGTGCCCGTGCCGAGTTCTTTTTGCCCGCTGGTGAGGGCGGAAGTGGCCGCCCCTGTGACGGTGGCGTTCCCCGCGAGGGACACGTTTGCCGTGCCGGTCCCACCGAGCCAGAAGGTGCCCGTTTTCCCCAGGGCTTGATCCGCACTCGATTGGATTGCGGAGGCGCGGCGTTGCGCTTTCGCCAGGTTCGTCATCGCCACATCGTACTGCCCCACAATGGCAGATTTGCTGGCGGTGGCACTCAGTACAGAAGTGTTGGAGTCGCTGGGCGTGATGGTGGTACTGCGCGCGGGGGTGAGGGAGGTGGTGGCGGTGGAACTCCGTAAGGCTTTGACGGCGTCTTGCAGATTTTCGAGTTTGGTGTCCAGGTCGGAATACGCACCCCGTTTGACGTTGAACGTGTCCCGCTGGGTCGTCATGCGCTCAAGCGGTTGACGTTCGAGCGTCATGATGCTGGAGATCAGGGTGGTAAAGTAGGAGTCAAGGGCAGTTATGGTAGCCATGGGTTTTGGGGGGTACATATTGGTTCAATCTTGTAGATTGAACCAATTTTCGTTGATTGAGATCGAACTTCGGGGGGCACTTGCGCGCCCCCCGATTTATTGTTCGGGAGCTATTCAGTTGTAGGGGCTGGTTTACCGGAAGAGCGAGAGGACGAATTGCGGAGCCGAGTTGGCTTGGGAGAGCATCGCCGTCGAGGTCTGTTGCAGAATGGAGAGCTTGCTCGCTTCGACCTGTTCCTCAGCCATGTTGGCGTTCATAATCCGGTTGTAAGCCGCTTCGACGTTGGCATGGTTGACGGTGAGGGCCTCTTCTTTGAAGTTCAACCGGGCGGTGAAAGCGCCGACCTGACCGAGGGATTGTTTCACGATGTCGAGAGCGGCATCCAACCCACCACGGGCGGTGGCGGCGGTCGTCTCGTCGGTGAGGGTCAGCAGGGTGTCGTTCAGACCAAGCCCTGTTCCCGAGGCGGCAGAACCGCTTGCGCCCACCGGGTCAAACCCTTGGTTGGCATTCACATCGCCCAACGCCTGGAAGGAGAAGGAGCTGGAGCCACCATCTGAGTCGACGACAAAGCTGAGTGCGCTGGTCGCCCCGCCGCCGGAGCCGGAGTTGGAGCCGAGCAGGTTGACGCCGTTCCATTTGGTCGTGCCAACGATGTCGTCAATCTCATCGCGGTAGGCTCGCAGTTGGGTTTGGACAGCGGTGAATTCATCCGCACCCAGGGCGTCGGTTTGGGCTTCCAACGCTTTGTTCCGCATTTTGACGAGCACGTCCTGAACTTTCTTCAGGCCGCCTTCCATCGTGGACATCACGTTTTTGGCGTCGCCGATGGAGTTGATGGCGGTTTTCATGCCCTGGCGGCGCACGTCAAAGCCAGTCGCAAGGACTAAACCTGAGGGGTCGTCAGCCGCTTCATTGATACGTTTTCCGGTCGCCAGACGAGTCTGGTGCATTGCCAACTGGTTGTTGACATTCTGCATTGCGTTGAATGCGTTCAGGGCGCCGATGTTACCGGCAGTTCGAGAGAAATCTACACTAGCCATGGAAAGAACCTCCGTGTTTGGTTTGTTTGAGGGGTCCGTCCCTCAATTTGTTGTGATGAGTTTATTATCGTCCGGGGGGAGGGGAACTTGAGGGGTTGGGGCGTAAAGTTTCTGTAAATGTTTTTGGGGGATTTTTTCACCACAAAGGACACGAAGATTTTTTGAAAATTATCTTTGCGGTCTTTCCGCTCTTTGCGAAATTGCCAAACGACCTATCCTTTTCCCCAGCCTGGGGATACTATTTTATAGAGGATCCTCACCTTAACCCTGTCGAGAAGGATGTACATGGACGAATTGCAGGCGATTATGCGGCTCAAAAAGGGCGATTGGACCGGGCTGGAAACACTGGTGAAAAACCACCAACTCCTGGCCCTCCACGCGGCGTACCTGATCGTACAGGATCATACCCTGGCGCAGGACATCGTACAGGAGGCGTTCATCACCGCCAGCCAACGCATTGCCCAGTTCGATGAAACCCGTCCGTTTCGTCCCTGGTTTTTGCGGAGCGTGATCAACGCCTCGCTCAAAGCGGTCAAACGTCAGACCCGATTCATCTCCCTCAACGGTCACGACACCGCCGAAACCGAGGAGATGGCGATATGGCTCGCCGACCCGGACGCCGATCTAGAAGATTTCATCGAGACGAACGAAACCCGCCAAACCGTGCGGTACGCGCTAAAAAAGCTCACGCCCAAACAGCGCGCCGTGTTGGTCATGCGCTTCTACCTGGGCATGACCGCGGACGAGATCACCCGCGAGTTGGGCAGTTCCCTCCCCGCCGTGAAGTGGTCGCTCCATGCAGGCCGCGAACGCCTGCGTCAATTGTTACAGTCCTTCAACGACGAAACTTGACCCTTTCCAATGCGTCTAAGTTATTTCGGCACGCCGGGGGTTAAACCCCCCGGCTACAAAACGACGCCGGATAAATCCGGCTGTATCAGCCCGATTTAACGGGCGTCGTTGAGTAGCCCGGCGACTTCATCGCCGGGCGGGGCCGACCCGAAGAGTCTGCCTTTGATCACACGAGTACAGGATTTTGTTATGAACGAACATCCCCTCAAAAAAAACCTCCGCCACATCGCGGAAGAAGAATTCCCTCCCGGCTCGGATGTATGGCCGGAGATTCAGCAGGCCATGGAAAGGGCGAATCCAAAGAGGAATGAAATGGCTATCCGTTTTTCAAATTTCACGCGCGCCGTGGCTTTTGGCGCAATGTTAGTACTGTTGACCTTGGGGTTGGCGTGGGTGTTGTCGAATACCTACGCACAACCCGCAAAGGGAACGGCTGAAAATACTCCGGCTTCTGAGTTGGCACAGTTGATTGCGACGAGTACACCAATTCCGGCCCCTACTTCCACTTTTATACCAACATCTTCACCTACTTCGGTCAGAACCGGTACACCAATCCCGGTTCTGACCGTCACATATGTTCCAACACTTCCACTTCCTTATTGGACCATCCATATCGTTGAGGAATTTGATACCTGTAACAATCTCGCTGGGTTTTATCAGGTTTCAGTAGAGGGAATTATCTTGATGAATCAATTGGACGAGGGTTGTACAATCACTGTTGGGCAAAAGCTTTTTATCCCATTTGCTACACCAAAGCCAGATTACCAAACTTACCGAGACAGCGGTATTGAAAAGCTTTTTTCCGGCGATCTGGAAGGGGGTATCTCAGATCTTGACCGGGCGAAAAGAATCCAGGGATGGTTAGACGTGGATGCCCTTAATTATTCTGAATGGGCGAAAGACTACTTACTTGGCGTATCTTTCTGGGTAGTGGATTGGGAACAGGCTGTTTTTTACCTCATATCGCCTGCATACTATGTACCTGAGCTTTATGACAGCACGGGCTTAACTGCCGCAGAACGTTATGTTACCGCCCTCGATTCGTATATTTCTCAACTCGCTAATGAACAAAATTGGTGTGAGGCCTTGCGATACCATCAAAAATTGGAGGAGTTCGATCCGGCTAAAGCGACTGAGTCCGTTTTCCAGACAACAAGAACTGAGTTAACCGACCAATGTTTAATTCAAAAACCGCCTCTAATTTCGATGGACTCTATCTCAGAAACCATTCGCCAGGCCTTAATTGATAATAAGGCAAATTGGAGAACCATTTTTGTAGAAGTGATGATCACTCACATAGATGGTAATGCTACAACCCTTACTTACGGGCGCGTTTGGTTTGTGACCCCAGATAAAGGCCGAGGAATGTATGACATCCATAACGATAATCTGGTAGATCGTTTTGTGTTTACAAATAATACGATCCAAACCACTTTTGACTTCAATCCCGACGCAGAACCCAGATGGATCGAGACCACCCAAATTCTGGACACCCTGCCATCTCCCCTTTTGAGCATTCTTGATCCCGGCCCAGCATTTGCGATGAACGGAACGCAATCCAGCGGGGGTAATTTCAACCCGACGGGAACTGAAACTATCGCCGGTCGCGAGACTTTGATCGTTGAATGGTCAGATGATACCGGTGTGTTGAAAGACCGTTTGTGGATCGACATTTTCACAGGGGTTGTGCTGAAATGGGAAAACCTGCGCGAAGGGTATCTTGATACCTTAGACGGAGAGCAGTATTTGATGGACGCAAAAGTCGAGGTGCTAGATGTTTTATACGATGAAAAGTACTGGGATGAAATGTTGTTCAATCCGATGTTGCCGGATGAACCCATTTACATGAAATATCCATAATCCAAAAAAGCCCCGAAGACTCCACTCGTCCTCGGGGCTTTTCAATTTCGACACAATTCCCCTCCCCGCCGATGAACACGAATTCATCAACTGCAAAACCAAACGCGTTAAAACGCGTTCACCTCCAACAGATTTTTGCATTTTGATTAATTCTTCTGCCGATCCCGCCCGGTGCTAAAGCCGCCGGGCTACCACACGACGCCCGCTGAACCGGGCTAAAAAAGCCGGATTCATCCGGCGTGGTTTTGTAGCCGGGGGACTTCATCCCCCGGCGGTCCGAAGGCGGATGGTAAGATCATTTTGGAAAGGTTCAACAACGGGTTTCCCATCCCAGACGCCAAATTCCCAAAAATTCCCCCCAATTCCCCCATTCCCAATTCCCAATTCCTAATTCCCCTCCCCCCTCCCCACCGCCTCATACACCCCCACAATCCGCTCCACATTCTCTTCCACCCCCTGCGCCAACCCGAACAAATACGGCTCCCGCGCCGCCTCCGCCTTGTAATCCTCTAAATGATCCACCACATCCAACAACACCCGCTCCCATGCGGAGGCCGTATTCTTCACCAACCACCCATATTCCCGCAAATCCTGGTAGGGCGGCCCCTCACTTGCCACCCACGGAATCTTCATCACCAAATACTCCAACACCTTAATCCAACTCCGCCGCTCGTCATACGCCCCATCCAACGGAGCCAGGCCGATGTCGAACTGGCTCAACACGCGGGGCCACGCGGCATGGGGCACCCAGGGTTGTAAAATTTTCTGCGCGGGGGGCAGGGGCAACTGCTCAAAAATCCGCCGGTCGTTGCCGCAAATCATCACCTTCACCTGCGGACGCACCCGGCACACCCGTTGCAACGCCTGCAGGACATGACTCCCCGTAAAACTCTGCAAATGCGACACACTTCCCCCCCACCCGATCACCACCCCCTCATGCGGTTCGGGCACGGCGGTCTGATAGGGTTCCAAGTCAATGTAATTGGGCAAATATACCATCTTCGTATACGCCTCCCAATCCCCCACCAGCCGTTTGGACGGCGTCGTCGCCGCGTGGACCAACCGCAAGCCCCACTTAAACTGCGTCAGCGGCGGGGGGTCAATCCGCTCCATGTGGCCGTTCGTCCCCATCGCCTTTATCCCCTCCACCCAATACGCATAACTCGGATTACTCGCGGGCATCAAATCATAGGCATCATCAAAATCGGCAATGATCACCTTATCCCGCGCCTTCCAATGCTGAATCGCCGCCAACACCGGCCCGATCAGGTTGCGCTGAACCACGATCACATCCGCTGGCGCGCACACCTTCTCCGCTTCCGGCGAAAGCCGCGCAAACTCTAACAAGCTCAACAACGTCGCCGTGTGCCTTCCCGCCCGGTTAATCGCCCGCGCCGGCACCGCACACCGCCACTCACTACAATTCCATTCCTCCGGCGAATCGGCATAAACATAAACGATTTTCATCGCATTCTCCGTTTGTAATTACCATTTAAAAAACCTTCCTCTTCTTCCTTTTCCGCATCTTCTTTATTTCCGCGACTCAAAATTAAAGTCGCGGAAATAAAGAAGATGCGGAAGTTTAAAAAGCGAAAATCAAACCCTCACGTCATCTACCAACGCCCACCACGCTTCCCCGATCAAGCCCATCTCGCGTGACGCGGCTTTTACGCGCCCCGCCCGGCCCAAATCGCGGCGCAACGTCGGGTCGGTAATCAGCCCGTGCAACAGCGTGTACCATTCCTCCGGCGAATGGGCGATCAGCCCCCCCTCCGCCCACGCCGTAAACGCCGGAACCGCCGACGCCACCCACGGCATCCCCCGCACCCCCGCCTCCATCAACACCCGATCCGAACACGTCAAATTAAAGGGCGTCTGCCGCATCGGAGCCAGCAAAATATCCACCTGGCCCAACAAATACGGAAAATCTTCCTCGCTCGCGGGCGGCAAAAATAACCGCCGCGCCTCCGGTAGCCCATCAAACAACTGATACACCTGCGGATTCCCCACCACCACCAACAGCGTCTGCGGAAACTCCCGCAAAATCCGCAAAATCATCCGCCGCACCGGAGTTACATCTTCAACCTGTCCGGCTACCAACCCCAAATTAATCGTATGCCGGGACGCAGAAGGCTTCTCCCACAACCGATTCCCCTGCGACCACCCCTCCGGGATCACCCGCACCTGATGCCCTCGATTCCGCAACATCCCTGCCAGTTCCTCCCCCGACACCAACACCGCGTCCGCCATCAACAACGCCGCCATATACAACCGCGCCTGTTCTGGCGTCCCCAACCCAAACCCCTGCCCAGCATGGTTGCCCGGCAAATTGCCCGGCAACTGCTCAAAATCCAAATCCACATCCACCACCAACGGCACATCCATCGCCACCCTTTGCGCCAACGCCTTCATCAAACTCGGGTCCGCATGAGGCCGATGGGCGATAATCACCTCAAACGCCTCCACACCCGCCGGAACCCCCGCCTCCAACGCCACCACACACCCGCGACTTCGCAACCCCTCCGCGGCCAGCGTATGCCGGATCGGAACCCCCACCCCAGCCGGACGCACAAACAACACTCTCGCGGGGGCACGTTTCCCGGTCATCTTCCCCCCGTTCATCCCGTTCGTAGTAAGGCACGTAGTCTTCGGAGTGCCGTTTACGCCGTTCACCCTCCCCATCACCCCCTCCAACGACTGCACCAACCCCGGATGCACCCGCTCCCGCGCCTCTCGCACATTCAACGCCAACAACGCCGGCAACAACGCATCAATCTCATCCAACCGCTCCGTCACCAGCCGCCCCGGCGATGAACTATTCAACACCTCCCGTAACATCTCCTCCGCCCGCCCCAAAGTTGCCTCATCTACCACCGGAACTCGTTTTTCTAATTCTGTTCCTGTTGTAGCGCGATTTGCCAAATCGCTTTCCTTTGCCAAAAGTGAAGTGGACCTTTCCAAATCTCTCGCCCCGCCCAACAACCCCGCCAACCGCGCTACCGCCTCCTGCCCGATCAAATTCCCGTTCACCGCACCTTGCAACTGATCTTCCCGCTCCAACTGCACCAGCACCAACCGCCGCTGTAACTCCGGGTGTTTGGGATCAATCCCCGCCGCGCGCCGGTACAACTTCAACGCCGCCGGAATCTGCTCCGCCGCCAAATAACAATCCCCCAACGCCAACAGCGCATCCATATCTTCAGGATACGCCGTCAAAATCTGCGCGTACAGCGCCAGGGCATCTTCCACGCGGTTTGTGTTTAAACATTCCCGCGCGTGTTCTTTTTGGGCGGAGAGGGGTAGGGGTGAGGTCATGGGCAAGTGATAAGTAATGAGTAATGAGTTGGGTATTACGCCACATTTCGGAAGTCTTCGGGATACTGTTCGGGGCGGGAGACGCTTGGATAGCGGGCTAATGAAGGGGTTGGCATCCGCTTGGAGACTTGCGATATTTGGGATTGCGCGCCACCGGATCGGGCCACATTTCGGAAGTCTTCGGGGTACTGTTCGGGGCGGGAGACGCTTGGATAGCGGGATAATGAAAGGGTTGGCATCCGCTTGGAGACTTCCGAAATTTGGGGTTGCGCGCCGCCGGATCGGGCCACATTTCGGAAGTCTTCGGGATACTGTTCGGGGCGGGAGACGCTTGGATAGCGGGATAATGAAAGGGTTGGCATCCGCTTGGAGACTTGCGATATTTGGGATTGCGCGCCACCGGATCGGGCCAAATTTCGGAAGTCTTCGGGGCACTGGTCGGGCGGGAGGGGCTTGTAAAACGGGATAATGAAGGGGTTTGCATCCGCTTGGAGACTTCCGAAATTTGGGGATTACGCAGCATCCTGAGCGGAGGCTTTGCGAAGTCGAAGGATGCGGGGTGCGCCAGACTCGCCCTTCCGCAGACGACGATCACCGCACCTTCTTCCTCCGCCGATGTTCCTTGCCATTGACAGGTTTACCATTTGCGGCATGAACGACTGAAGTCGTCACTACGTGCCCATTTCCATTTCCATTTGAATGCCCATTCTTCCCGTTTCCATTTGCAGACATAAACAACGCCAGCATCTCCGCACGCTGTTGAACTTTGGGGTGGGCGGGGAAAACGGCTTGCAGATGGGCGAGTTCTTCGGCGGCAAGGGCGGGGTCGCCGATGGTGATGTATTCGTCTACGAGGCGGAGACGGGCTTCCCAGTTGGCGGGGGCGAGGTGGAGGGCTTGTTGGTAGTAGGTAATCGCCTGGGGGTGTTCGCCCTGATGGGAGAGGAGTTGGGCGAAGGCGAGGAGCGCTTCGGGGAGGGTGGGGGCGAGGTGGGCGGCTTGGGACGCGGCCATCCGCGCGGGGTGGAATTGTTTTTGGGCGAAGAGGGTTTGGGCCTGTTGAATCTTTTTCCGGGCCAGGTTCCATTTTCGGACCGTTTCCCCGCCGAAGAACAGAGCCTCGTCGCTTTCCAAATCTTTCCAACGATTCTGCAAAGTGCGGAGATTTTCCTGCGTGTGGGCGTTGAGCGTGTGACGACCATCGGCGGCTTTGCTGGCGCTTTCGTGGTGAACGAGGACGACCTCGGGCCGATACTGAACGCGATACCCGGCCTGCCGCGCCCGCCAACACAAATCCACGTCCTCGTACACCCCACGCCCGAAGGCGGCATCCCACCCGCTCAATTCATCCCACACCGCGCGGCGAATGAGGAAACACGCGCCGGTGACAGCGTTCACGTCGCGGGGTTGGATCGCTTCGGGGAGGTCGGGGGGCTGACCGAGGAAGGGGTGGTAGGGGACTCCGGCAGGGTTCCGGGCGATGCCCGCGTGCTGGATCGTGCCCGCCAGCGGGCCGGGCATATCGGCGGGGTAGAGGAGACGCGCGCCGGTGATGGCGATTTTCTCGTCGGTCGGGGTCAGATGCGTGAGCCAGCCGGGAGTGAGGGCTTCGGTGTCGGAGTTGAGGAAGAGGAGGAAGGGGGCAGTTCCGAGGGAGGCACCGAGTTTGCAGGTGCCGATGAAGCCCTGGTTGGTGGGGGTGCGGGCGAGGGTAACGCGGGGGTGCGCGCGCCACGTCTCGAACAGGGCGGCGATTTCCGGGCCGGGGGTGCAGTCGTCTACGAGGATGAGGTGGGCGTCTTCGGGCGTGGTGGCGAGGACGGATTCGACACAGCGGCGGAGCAGAGCGGGTTGGCCGTAGATGGGGATGACGATGTCGGTGGTGGCGTAGGGTGACCGCCCGACAAGGGCAGGGTGAGGGAGAGGCATCGTATAGATGAGCGGTTCGACGGCGGGGGGCATAGAGGCGGCCATGATTTCGTGTTCGCCGCGTTGGAGCGCGGCGGCAAGAGGGGCGGCGAGGTCGGCGGGGAGGAGGGCGAGGAGTTCCTGGGCTTTTTCGGATTGGTGGGTGACATCGAGGACGGTGATCAGGTTGTGGACGGCGGGGAAGGATTGGGGATCGGTTTCCAGGGCTTTTTGGAAGCAGTACAGCGCGTAGGCTTGATCCTGGTGCGGGGCGTCCACCCAGGGAACGGGGCAATTGAGGGCGAGGCTGCCCTGTGCGAGCCAGGCATGGGCGATTTGCGCGGGATCGGCGTCCACGCGGTAGAGGGTTGGAATCGGGATTTCGGTGCGATATTTGCGGAGGAGGGCGATGACTTCTTCGCTCCCGCGGCTGGATTGGTGGGTGAGTCCCTCGGGGTTTTGGTAGAAGTAGCTGAGAATTTCCGGTACGTGGACAGGGCGCAGACCGGCGGCGACGAACCGCAGAAACATTTCGTAATCCCCGACGACGGAATAGGCCGGGTCGAACAGGCCGATGCGCTCGAAGGTGGTGCGCCGCCACATGGGGTGACAGCCCAAAATGCAGTAGAAGAGGGCGTGGGAGGGTTCGTAGGGCGGGTGGAGGATCGTGCGGAGGGGTTGGATGGTAGCGGTTGTGGCGTTGGGAATGGGCGTCCAGACGTAATCGGAATAGGCAAGACCCGCGGCGGGGTGAGCGTCGAGGGCGGCGGCGAGATGTTCGAGCGCGGCGGGGTGATGGGCGTCGTCGGCGTTGGCATTGGTGATGTATTGCCCGCGGGCGAGTTGGATGCCCCGGTTCCACGCGGTGTAGAGGGTTTCGCGCCCGGTGCGGAGGTAGATCAGATTAGCGTATTGTTTTTGGAATTCTTCAACGATGGCGCGTTCGTTTTGTTGGGAGCCGCTGTCAATGACGATGATTTCGATTTGATCGGCGATGGTTTGGGTTTCGAGGTCTTCGAGGCACGCGCGGAGGTATGATTCGCTGTTGTAGGTGGAGACGAGAACGGAGATGCGGGGCGCGGGGGCAGAGGAGAGAAGGAGAGAAGGAGATGGGGAGACGGGGTGAAGAGGGGAGGAGGGGAAGAGGTCAGGGGGGATAGAAGCAAGGGTTTCGCGCCCGGCTTTGGTGCGGGGGAGGAAGCCAAAACGGGTGTGGAAGAGGCGTTCGGCGGGGGAGAGGGAGGGGGATTGCTGGACGCGGGCGGTGAATTCGCGGAGGGCGTTCAGGTAGCGGCGTTGGTAGGTGGTTTGAATTTCGGCGATTTCTTCGTAGGGGGCGGTGCCCTTTTTGGAAAGGGCATCGTCCGTGTCCCAGTACAGGCCGGTGACGACGGGGAGGTGCAACATTGGGTAGCGTTCGCCAATGCGGAGCCAGAATTCCTGATCGCCGACGGAGAGGTATTTTTCGTCAAAATAACCGATTTCGTCGTGCAGGGTGCGCCGCCACATGGGGTGCGGGCCGATCTGACAGTATTGCAGGAGTTCTTCGTAGGAATAATCGGGCCAGCGATACATACCCGCGCGGGTGTGATGCTCGAAGGTTTCGTGCGGGGTGCGGGTGAGGTAGGTGTCGCCGTAGACGAGGTGGACTTCGGGGTGTTCGTCGAGGGCGCGGGCGAGGGTTTCGCAGGCGGTTGGGGCGAGGCGGTCGTTGGTGCTGAAGGGGAGGATGTAGTCGCCCTGTGCGGCTTTGATCGCCAGGTTCCACGCGGCATAAACGCCGATGCGTTCGTCTGTGCGGATGTAGCGGAGATTCAGGCTGGGCAGGTATTCGGCGACGATGTCCTGTTCGTTTTCGGGGGAGTGCGCGTCTACGAGGATGATGTCGAGGTCAGCGGCAATGGTTTGGGCGAGGAGGTCGTCGAGGCATTCGCGGAGGAACGCGGCGGAGGCGTAGGTGGAGATGATGACAGAGACTTTCCCGCCCTCACCCCCCCTCGCCCCCCTCTCCCCCCCAAGGTGAGGGGAGAGGGGAGTAGAGACGACTTCTTTCTCTGGTGTCCCCGCAAGTTCAGAGGTAGACGAGTCGGAATTCACGGAATCATTCAGGATATCTAACAATTCCTGAGCAGTGGCGTCGCCAGGGCTTAGGTCTAAGGCACAATGAAGGGACTGGCGAGCCTCCTCAAAATGCCCGGCTTGAAGTTCCATCACCGCGAGCGAAACGTGCGCCGGGGCATAACCAGGATTTTCTTGCACGGCGCGGAAAAATTCTTCGTGGGCAATGTCAATCTCGCCTAACTGAAGGAGCAAGTTGGCGTGGGTGTTGATTAACCAGGGATCGTTGGGGGAAAAAGCCATGACCCGTGCAATGGTGAGTTGCGCGTCTTGGAGATTGCCCGCTTCCAGTTGTGCATTGGCTTTTTGCACGAGCGTGATCATCGCGGCGGGCCAGGGTCGTGCGCCCAGGTCAGGGGAAAAGGTTTGCGCGTCCGGGAGGGCGGCGAGGTAGTTTTCCCGCACTTGCCGGATGGCGGGGTCGGCGGGAAGATGTCGGGCATAAATGGTTTGACAAATATCGAAGTATTCGCCCGGCCCAGCCTGGGTTGCGCTTCGGTCGGGGCCTCCGTCCGGTTGCCAAACAATTTCCGCACCGGGAATCGGCAGGGAAACGATTTTTTCGCCGGCCGTCAACCGGAGGAGCATGTCCCAGTTCGCGAGAACTTTCAGGTTGGGGTCAAACCCACCTGTTTGCATGAGGGTAGCACGGCGATAAACGAGGGAGGCATAAGGGAGGTAGTTGGAAACGAGGAGGCGGTCGCGCTCGAAAGATTGATCGTTGAGCACAGCCCGACTGACGGGAGAGGTTTCCGATTTTTGATCATAAACGGTCTCGGTGGCCGTGGAATAGACGGCGGCCACACCTGTGTGCGCCTGGAGATAACTCGTCAAAGCGGCGAGATGATCCGGGTGGAACTGGTCGCCCTCATCGAGGAAGGCGATAAATTCGCCGCGGGCAAGGTCAAGCCCCAGTTTGCGGGCGGCGGCGGTGGAGACCTGCGCGGGGTAGGGAACGATCGGGATCGCATTCCCCGCGGAAGTCGGGAGGCTTTCGCGGGAGGGCGGTGTCGGACTGACGAGAAAAATTTCAATGTTCGGATGGGTTTGGGCGGCGAGGCAGGCGAACGTCGATTGCAATCGGTCGGGATGCGTCCCCCCGTGAACGACAACGGTGACCAGGGGCATATTCGTGGAGGCGGGGGGGAATTTGACCGGGGAGAGTTTTTTCTTAGCCGGGGTCAAAAATACTTTTTGATAATTTGCTTTCGGAAAAATATTCAGCTTGCCACCTGCGGTGGCATCGAAAATCGTGCGGCCTTCGGCTTCAAAAACACACCGCGCCAACCGATACGCGACCTCAGAGTTCTGTAAATCGGGCAATTGCCAACGGAACCCCGCGCCAAAATAGCCAGGGTCAAAATGGTTGGCGTCTGCCCCTTGCGAGACCACTTCCTGGTTGGCGGGGCCTTGCGTGGCAAAATTGTGATCCACGCCGATGAGGTACACCTCGCTAAAGCCCATGAAGTAGGCTAACTGCATCGCCACATACGTCACCGTGTACCCTTCGCAAATGCCCAGGCGCGGGTCGCGGGAAAAGAGCGGGCCATGCACGGGCTTGAGGAACAGAAAATCGGCGGGGTTTTGGACATAGGGCAGGCCGTAGATGCTCAGAAAACGCGGAGCTGGGATTTTTGCGATTTCCGGCGCGCTCTGTTCGATGACCAGCGTATTCACGGAAACATAATACGAAGGGGTGAAGTCCCATTTGTCAAAACCCAAATAAATCCGGTTCATGCCGAACGTGATCTCGTTTTTCAGAAACGACAAATCCATCTCGTTCAGACTTGGGCCGTTCCCCATGATGATCGCACGCTGACCGAGATGGCGATCTTTAAAAGAAGCGAGCTGTTGATGGGTGTCCGCAAGGGCGTTTTTGACCTGGGGGTCGGAGAGGGAAAGAGGGAGAGAAGGTTTCATATACAAATTCAAAGAGCCAAAATGGGTTGAATGCCTAAAGAATAAAACGATCTGGTGTTCTTCACTGTAAAGCCCCATGAAAAAACGCGTAAAGGGAAAGTAAAGAGCCTGTACGGCGCGTTTACAGCCTCTTCACAACATCCTTATTCAGCTTTTACTGAAGCATTTCCCTACCCCAAGTAAACTGACGGAGATGGTTCAAAATTCCGCTTATCCGTTTATGAATCGAGTTTCCCATGACCAATCCAATCTTGATCCCCGCCTACGATCCGCTCTCCCCCTTTCGGACCTTGACCGACAAGCACGAAACCAGTGCCTCGCCTGTGCCCACCGGCCAAACTTCCCCCACTTCCTCCACCCCTACCCCAACCACGACGACTACGCCCTCTGCCCTCCCGGATTTTCGCGAATTACTCGCTTTAATGATGATGAGCATGACGATGCAAAGCCAGGGCGGCGAAGAAAGTGGCTTCTCCATGAGTAGCATGATGGCGCCTATCATGATGACATTGATGGAACAATTGATGTCCCAGGAAGTCACCCCCGAAGAAACCTCGACCCCAACCGCACAACCCACCCCCAACGGCCTCCCCGTCGAAGGGCGTTTTACCCAAGATTTTCACCCCGGCCACAACGGGGTTGACATCGCCATCGTCACTGGCACCCCGATCCAGTCCACGATGGACGGCACCGTCATTCACGCGGGGTGGAACAACCAGGGCTACGGCAACCTCGTCATCGTCGAAAACGAGGGCTATCGCACCTACTACGCCCACCTCTCCGAAATCCCCGTCGAAATGGGGCAAACCATCCGGGCGGGCGACACCATCGGGCTTTCCGGCAACACCGGCAACAGCACCGGGCCGCACCTGCACTACGAAGTCCGTTACAACGGCCAACCGCTCGACCCCGCCGAGTTCTATTAATGCTCACATTCGATCTTTCCGACGAGGAACGCCAAATATTTTTCGCCGAAACCGACGAACAATTACAGACCCTGGAAGAGGGACTGCTTCGCCTGGAACAGGCCCAACACGATCCCACCCTCCTCCAGGCGCTTTTCCGTGCCGCGCACACCCTCAAAGGATCAGCGGGCATGATCGGGCATACCCAAATCGTAGACCTCACCCACGCCCTCGAAAACATCTTCGACGACCTCCGCAAAGATCGGCTCTCGATCTCCTCGCCCCTGGTGGATGCCTGCCTGCAATCCGTAGACAAACTCAAACATTATCGCAACGAAATGAGTGGCGATCTCACGCCCGTCTCCTTCATCCCCCATCCCCCTGCCGAACCACTCCCCCCCTCAGAAGATTTTTCTCCGACGCCGCCCGTTCAACCATTCACCGAAATCCACTCCCCCGCAGACAAAACCATCCGCACCAGCGTCGAGCGTTTGGATAACCTCCTCAACCTCGTCGGGGAACTGATCACCGAACGCAACCGGCTCAATCAGCTTCATAAACTCTTGGAATTAACCTGCCGCGGCGATAAACACCTCCCCCCCCTCTCCGAAACCGTCACCCACCTCAACAGCATCGTAGACCAATTGCAAGAAGAGGTGATGGGGCTACGCATGTTGCCCGTCTCAACCGTATTCAACAAATTTCCCCGGCTCGTGCGTGATCTGTCCCGCCGCGCCAAAAAACAAATCGACCTGGTCATCCAAGGCGCCGAAACCGAACTGGACCGTTCCGTTCTCGAACAAATCAGTGACCCCCTCATCCACCTGCTCCGCAACGCGGTGGACCACGGGATCGAACTCCCCCCCGACCGCCGCACCGCTGGCAAACCCGAACAAGGCACCATCACCCTCACGGCTGGACACGAAAACGGACAAATCAAAATCACCCTCAAAGATGACGGACACGGCATAGACATTCGTAAAGTCAAAAACTCCGCCCTCCAAAAAGGCCTCCTCACCGAAAAAGAAGCCGCCAACCTCTCAGAAACCGAGGCGCTCGAACTCATCTTCAAACCGGGCCTATCCACCGCCTCAAAAGTGAGCGACATCTCGGGCCGAGGCGTGGGGATGGACATCGTCCGCACCAATCTCGAAAACCTTAACGGCACCATCCTGATGGATACCTGGCCCGGGCAGGGGACCCAATTCGAACTGCTTCTCCCCCTCACGCTCGCCATTATCCCCACCCTGCTTGTAGAGGCCGACGCTAGCCGTTTCGCCATCCCGCTGATGACCATCACGGAAGCCTTTCGCCTCACCCCCAGCCTGGTTCAAACCATCCAGGGCAAACCCAACCTCCTTTTCCGCGGCAATCTGCTCCCCCTCGTCGAACTGCACGAACTCCTTAACGCCGCCCCGTGCGGGACAGAAAAAGCCCTGCAATATGTCGTGGGCGTACGGTTTGGCAAATCCCAGATCGGGCTTATCGTGGACGCCCTGATCGGGGAGGAGGAGATCATGGTCAAATCGCTGGGAAAACTAACGGGAAAGGTGCCTGGCATCACCGGGGCGGCCATTTTAGGCGATGGCAACGTGGTCTTAATTCTGGATATTCCCGGGTTGATCAAATCCGTAGTGTATGAGGATGAAAAAATTGTACCTACTTACCGAGAGTAAGAAGTCTCGAAAAAAAAGGATAAAAGGGGGGAGGTGCCTCCCCCCTTTTATCCTTTTTTTTCGAGTTCAACCTCCTGAGTAATTACAAAAATTTGAAGGAAACATGTATGTTTAATCAACAAGTGTACGCGCTTTTAAAACAAGTGACCCACGCAGGCGTCCGTCGCGCCGCCGAAGGCTTTTCCAACATGGTGGGGGAAATCATCACCACCACGCCTCCCGATATTCAGCTCGTCTCGCTAAAAGATATTCCAGAAAAACTGGGCGGCGCGGAAAGCGAAGCCGTGGGCATCTACATCCGCGTCGATCATGGCCTGCCCGGCCATATGATGTTGATGATGCCGTATGCCAAAGCCCTCATCCTGGCAGACCTTTTACTCGGAGACCCCGAAGGAACCGCCCAAACCCTGGGCACCCTCGAACGTTCCGCCCTGGGCGAAATCGGAAACCTGACGTGTTCATTTTTCCTCAACGTAGCCGCCGACCTCACCGGAGTAGATGCTCACCCCTCCCCTCCCGCAGTCATCGTAGACATGGTCGGGGCCATCCTGGATGTGATCATCGCCCTGTCCGAAACGGTGGGCGACAAGGGTCTTTTACTACAAACCACCTTTCTACGGGCCGATTCAGAAATCCAGGCAGATTTCTGGATCATCCCCGATCAAGAAATTCTGGATGCGATCACTTCACAAACGGATCAAACCAATGGATGAGGTGATTTCTATTGGCCTGGGAGAATATCGAGTCAGCACTCGTACCAATGAGATTCTGGTCGCCTACGGATTAGGCTCCTGTGTCGCGATTGGTATGGTTGACCCCGGACTAAGACTGGGCGGATTACTCCATGCAGTCTTGCCATATAGCAATGAGCAATCATCCCAAAACCCCAAATTTGTCGACTCTGGGATTCGCGTCTTGTTACAGAATATGTTGCAATTAGGCGCTAACCGCCACCGTTTGTTGGTTCACCTCGCAGGCGGGGCAAGCGTCCTGGCTATCTCTGGCTACACGCAAGTATTCAACATTGGCAGTCGAAATATCGCCGCCGCAGTGGCATGTCTATATGAAGAACGCCTCCCCATTTCCAGCAAAGACGTAGGCGGTAGCAATGGCCGCACAGTCCGGCTGTATCTGCGCAATGGACACATGACCGTGCAAACCCTGGGGCAAGAGGAAAAAATATTGTAACGTCGGTCTGAAAACCTCCCACTTTTAAGGAACCCTGTGCCTTTTCCAGGTGAGGCTGAAGACCCTCTCGAAGGAGACCCATGACAAAAATTTTAGTTGTAGATGATGCACAATTCTTGCGTTTACGTATTACCAAACTGCTTTCATTGAGCGGATATGATACCGTACAAGCCGAAAATGGCCGCCAGGCGGTGGATGTCTATTCCTCTGCCCACCCCGATGTTGTGCTGATGGACGTGACCATGCCTGAAATGGATGGGTTGGCCGCGCTGAAAGCGATTCGCACACTCGATCCCAATGCCCGCATCGTGATGCTGACCGCTTTAGGGCAGGAATCCATCGTGCTGGAAGCGATCCGCGCCGGAGCCAAGGATTTTGTCGTCAAGCCTTTTGAACCAGAACGCGTTTTAGGCGCGATTCATAAGATCATTGGATAATTTTCACGCAACCACATAGCCCGTGAAAAAACCGTAACGCCATTCTCCTTTACCACGGTTGAAGATACGCCCAGCAACCTTGCATTCCGTTCGCAATTTTCCAATGCCTGCCCCCCCTCTCCCTCCCATACGCGTGATGATTGTCGATGATTCGGCTTTTGCGCGCCACGCGATCAGCAAATATTTAAAGGCATTCGCACCCGATATCGAAATCGTCGGGACTGCCTGGAATGGCTACGACGCCCTCCAACAGATTCCCACCTTGAAGCCCGATGTGATCACGCTGGACATGAACATGCCGCAAATGAACGGGATCATGACCCTGAAAGAGATCATGGCCGCACAACCGCGCCCGGTGATTATGGTCAGTTCCCTCACCCAGGAAGGGGCGCAGGAAACGCTCGATGCGCTCAATCTGGGTGCGGTGGATTTTGTCGCCAAACCCGTCTCGCAAACCCATCTGCCCCAAGTCATTGAAGAACTAGCAGAGAAGATTCGAGCCGCCGCGCGGGCCAGGATCATGCCCGTGAGCGTCCGCGTGTCCCCTGTTTGGCCCCGGGGGGAAGTGCGTCGCCTGCGCGAGTACGAAAAAGTGGTGGTGATCGGCGCTTCGACGGGGGGGCCACGCGCGTTGGAAGCAGTTCTTCCCTATCTGCCGGGGGATTTGCCCGCGACCGTGTTGGTTGTTCAACATATGCCGCCTCCCTTCACCCGCTCCCTGGCCGACCGCCTGAACAGTCATTCGGCGGTTTTCATTCAAGAGGCCGAACCTGGCATGGTGCTGGAAGCTGGACGCGTGTTCATCGCGCCCGGGGGCATTCAGATGGAAGTGTCGAAAGCGGGGCAAATTCAACTCACCCGCACGGATACTGTCAATGGGGTTTGTCCCGCAGTGGATGTGACGATGGCGAGTGTGGCACGCACGTTTGGCAACCGGGTTTTAGGGGTGGTGTTGACGGGGATGGGGCGGGATGGTACGTATGGGGCGAAGTTGATCCGACAAGCGGGGGGGCTGGTGCTGGCGGAGCATGTTTCGACGTGTGTGGTGTGGGGGATGCCACGCAGTGTGGTGGAGGCGGACGCCGCGGATTTTGTGTTGCCGCTCCCTGAAATCGCCGAGATGATTACGCGCATCGTCAAGGGAAGCTCTCATGGAGAATGAAACGTACCATCAGATTCAACAAGCTGTCAAAAAAGTCTTGGGGATTGACCTGACACATTATAAAGAGCAACAGATGCGCCGCCGGTTGGATGCCTGGCTCCTGCGTTCCCAAGCTCGGGTGTGGACGGATTACCTGGCACGTTTGCCGGGGGACCTTATCGAACAGGCACGTTTTCGCGATTTTTTGACGATCAATGTCTCTGCTTTTTTCCGTGATCCCGACCGCTGGCTAGGCCTGGAGAAAGAGGTGTTGCCGCGTTTGCTTCATGAAACTCCCGGTAAACGTCCGGGTGGGGAATTGCGTCTGTGGAGTGCGGGATGTTCTATGGGGGCAGAGCCATTCACGATGGGGATGCTTTTGGCGGAGATCGCTCGCGGAAGACGGTTTTATCTACTTGCGACTGATTTGGACAGGAATATTCTGGCGAGGGCGCGCAACGGCGGACCGTTTACCGCAGAAGACCTGCAAAATATCACCCCATCAAGAAAAAACGCCTATTTTAACTCGGTTACTCCACCCTATTTCCTCCGGCCTTTATTGGCCCAACGCGTCACATTCCGCGAACATAATCTTTTATCTGATCCATTTGAAACCGATTTCGATTTGATCGTCTGCCGCAATGTGATGATTTATTTCAATGCTGAATCAAAAAACACGCTGATTGCTAAATTTCATGAGGCGTTACGGGTGGGAGGCGTGCTTTTCCTGGGGGGTGCCGAAATTATCCCCTTCCCACATCAGTTTGGGTTTCGTAGTTGTGGGACCTCCTTCTACGAGAAGCTTTAGCCCGGATTTACTCTCCATTTACCCTTCATTTACAGCCGTGCAGGCGTTTTCGCAGTATCCTTAGAGCATCATCAAGCGGGGCAATTTTTCAACAAGCGTCACTACTCAGCCAGGGCAAAAGTTAGCCCGAAAAAAAGGGTGAAAGGGGGATGTACATCCCCCTTTCACCCTTTTTTTCGGGAAGTTTCCTGTCTAAGCCTGAGCAGTTACCCTAAAACCATAGATGTTTCTGCCCGTTTTGTCCGCTGGGCTGGTCCAAGCGGTGTTCACACCGTGCCGGAAGCTAAAGGTTCGATTCCTTTGGGGGCGGACAAAACGGGCCGATTCTTTTCCCAGAATTAAAAAGAATGGATGGACGAAGACCTTCGTCCATCCATTCTTTTTTGCTGGGCAGTAAGTTATGAGACCGCTTTGACGAGGTTTTGTTGCTCCTGGGGCGAAAATATTTTCCCTAAGTCCAGCAAGATTACCAGGCGTTGATTTCCTTCTGATCCACCAAGCTTGGCAATTCCAGCGATAAAGGTCGAGTCGAGGGTCGTGGTAATGGTCGGGGCGGTTTCCACTGCCTGGTCAGGCACTGTCAGCACCTCTGAAACCCCATCCACAATCATGCCTACTTCTGTCTGTCCAAAACTCACAACCATAATCCGGCTGTGTTTGTCCACTTTTTGCATGGACAGGCCAAAGCGTTTGCGTAGATCGATCACCGGCAAGACATTCCCCCGCAGATTGGTCACACCCTCGACAAACCCGGGAGCATGCGGGAGTTGGGTAATCGGTTGCAATTTGATGATACTCTGAACACAGGCAATATTGACGCCATAATGTTCCGAACCTAATTCAAAAACGACGATCTGATTTTCCATGGTTATCTCTCCTAAATGAGGCGCTGAGGGAAGACGCTCAGACCTCATGTTTTTTCTAGATGTAACTACCTAGCGTAGAGATATTGCCCGAAAAAAGGGGAAAAAGGGGGAAAAGGGGAAGTACAACCCCCTTTTCCCCCTTTTTTCGGGAAGTTTTCTCTCTAAGCCAGATCCGTTACTGCTAGACTTTCTGAAATGCTTTTGGAGACTCCATACGAGAGGTATACCCATTGCCATTGTGTCCGGGTTTGGTATGCGTGCCGTTGCGTGGGTATATGATGGGTTTGACCACCTGGGATTCGGGTTTGCGCGGTTGTTCCGCCGAGAGTTTGAATTGAGAGACAACCTGCTGTAAAACTTCAGCCATTTCGGCCAGAGTCTGAGCAGACGCGGTCACTTCTTCGACCTGTGCGCTCATTTCTTCGGCGCTGGCAGACACCTCTTCCACCGCGGCGGAGTTTTCTTCACTTACACTCGCGATGTTTTCAATTGATTGGGTGACTTCATTGGATCCAGCGGCCATCTGTTCGGTGGCGGAGGTGTTTTCTTCGACCACGGCACTGACCGCGTCGGCGGCGGCGACCAATTCATTGGAGAGACCACTCATATGATTCGCGGCAGTCGCAATTTGCGAGACCTGGCGGTTGACTTCCTGAGCGGCGATCAAGATTTCATCCAGGGCGTGTCCGGCTTCTTTCGCCTGTCCTACGCCCCGTTTCACTTCCACGGAGCCTTCATTCATGGCAGAGACGGCGTCGCTTACGGTGTGTTGAATATCTTTGACCAATCCCCCGATTTCTTTCGTTGCAGAACTGGCACGTTCAGCCAACTTACGCACTTCGTCCGCCACCACGGCAAATCCTTTGCCATGTTCCCCTGCACGTGCCGCTTCGATGGCGGCGTTGAGAGCCAGTAGATTGGTTTGACTGGCGATGTCCTCGATGGTCTCAACAATAACCCCGATTTGCTCGGAGCGCGTCCCCATCTCCTGCACTTTCTGCGCCGAGAGATTTACCTTAGCCTGGATAGTCTCCATCCCATCAATCGCGGCGCTGACCGTCCGTGCGCCTCCGCGGGCGGCTTCCGCGGCCTTTTCGGAACCTTTGGCCCCGGCCTGGGCATTGGCCGAGACTTGTTGGATTGCCGAGGTGATCTGGATGGTGATATCCGACGATTTGCCTACGGCTTTTGCCTGTTCCTGTGCTCCTCGCGCCAGCCCATCAATGGCCTGCCCCATTTGCATGACGGAAGTTGCGGTGCGGGTAACGGCTTCGGACTGTTGGACCGTCCCACGGGCCACTTGTTGGATCGTGGTGGCAATCTGCGTGGTCGCCTGTCCGGCCTGATCTGCCGCAGAGGCTAATTGCTCGGAAGCTAACCCTAATGAACCGACACTTTCGGTCACTTCACCTACTAACCTCCGCAGGTTTTCTACCATCTCCTTGAAGGCATTCCCCAGCACATCCCTTTCGGACATGGGGACAACATTTGAAGTGAGGTCTCCACTCGCTAATTTTTGTGCGACTTCGGCCATCCCTTGCAAGTAGACAATCATACGGGTTAAGGAGGCGGCCATGTCCCCCATCTCATCCCTGCTCGTGATGGAGATTTTATGGTTCAGGTCTCCGGTCGCAATCCCCTCGGCGACCCCTGCCATTTTCCGAGCTGAGCTGGAAATTGAGCGAGAAAGGAAAAAGGCAATGGCAAGGCCGAACAGGACCGAGGTCAGTGTCAGGCCAATCACCTTATTCCGTGACTGGATAAACATATCCGCACTTTCAACCGCGTAATCACTCGCCAGCGAGGTTTTGCTGGTTACCAATTCTGCGACGGATGTCTCGATATCCCTGGCAATCGGGGCCGTATCCCAAAGACGTTGTATCGCATCCGTGTTTTGATCCTGGCTGGATAATTCGATGATTTCCAGGACATTTGCTTTGTAAACATCAAAATCAACCATCAAGCTCTGGTAAATTTGTCGCGCTTGTTCCGTCACGATGGTTGTTTCATACTCAGTCATATTTTTCTCAAACAAAGATTCCTGATTTTGAATGAGCGTGATTTGCTCTTGTCTTTGCTGAACATCTGTAGATAGCAGAGAAGATCGAACCGCCGCCCGTATACTATACAAGTTAACTAACGCGTCTTGTACGTGAACAATCCCCTGCAGGTGGTTGCTATACATTGTATCCAGCATCGTATTAATTTTATTTGCGCTATCGTATCCAATAAACCCTACGACCCCGGTAAAAAATACGATCATTGCAAAAGCCAGTATGAGCTTATTGCCAATATTCAGTTTCATTGCAGAACCTCCAATAGTTTGGATTAGGTAACTCCTCAGCCGAGAGTAGAAAGTTCCCCAAAAAGGGATGAGTGGGGCAAGGCCTTGCCCCACTCATCCCTTTTTTCGGGGATTCTCCACCTGACCCTGAGTAGTTACTGGATTAAGTAATTTGGGCGCTACCGTTTTGGATGTGAGCATTCTTTCGCAGTTTTTCCGGCAGAACCATAATTTGTGAATGGCCTCCTCTATGGGGAAAATTTTGACCAAAGGGAGTCGTCGCCACTTAGCCACTAAGGAGGGTTTCACATACTGCTGATTTAATCATCTATTTGCCTACAAGACAGTAAACGAACCATAAAGGGTTTCTAAACCCTGTGTAAGTAACTTATAACTACTCAGCCAGGAGATTAGCCCGATAAAAAGGGTGAAAGGGGGCTGTACAGCCCCCTTTCACCCTTTTTTCGGGGAGTTTCCTCTCTAAACCTGAGCAGTTACAGTAACTTTTTATATTCACCTTGAGGAGGAAGTTCCAACAACAAAGAGGCGGATGGGAATACCCATCCGCCTCTTTGTGCGTTTCATCCACCTATTTTCGAGCTTCTCTACCTACGGAGAAGCACTTATCCATTTTCAATAAGAATCAGATAAATGAACTCCATCACTGGCATTTCCGGCTTGAGGCGAATCTTATCTGCCACGGAGCGCGTTTGACGGTGCCCTTTTTGCGTCGCCCAGTCCTCGGCTTTTTGGGCAAGACATTGGGTAATTTCTATATGCCCCTGAGCAAGTTCAACCGCACACTCGACGAGTTGCCAGCGATAAGAAAGATCATATCCCACGCCTTCGGGTGGTGGTTGCGAAATGATTTGTTGCGCCAGTTCGATCTCCCCCTCGGCCAAATGCACCAATGCCAGACTACTCAAGACCCAGGTATACATCCGTGCATTGTCCTTAATCCCAGGAAATGCCATCACCCTTGCCGCCGAAGTGTGCGCCGCCTCCAATTCTCCCTGCAAGACCTGTACCTCGGTAAGCAAACACAAACATGAGCCGAGGGTCCAGATATCCGAAGATTCTACCTCCTCAGACAGGACCCGATCCAGCACGGCTCGCGCTTCAGCCAACTTTCCAAACGATAGCAAGGAGGATGCCCGCGCCTCCTCCGAACTCAGCCACCCTTCCATGTCCCCCACCCGCCGGGAAATTTCACTGGATTGCTCAAAGTGAGCCAATGCCATCTCCGGCCCCGACAGGTGATTGTGCAAAATCCCCAAATTATGCAAAATGACGGCTTTACCGTGCATATCCCCGAGGGTTTCAAAACCCCTCAAAGCCTCTTGATAATATTGCAACGCCTGAGCCCACTCTTCGCGTTCCATGAACGCAGTCGCCATATTCGAAAGCACCGCGTTTTCAGTAACCCGAAGCCCCGCGCGACGCGCACACTCCAACGCTCGGCGATAATGGACAAAAGCCTTCGTCCCTTGAGGATGACGGGTGTAACTGAGCCAGCCGAGGGTGCGCTCCGCCCGCGCACGCACGTCATCGGCCAGATCAGGCATGTAGCTGGAGAACTGATCGGCTAAGGTCAGCGCATATTGAGCCGTTTTTTCGGCCTCTTCGTACTTTGAAACCAGGAGGTAAGCCCGACATTCGATAGAGGCCAGGCGTGCAAGCAGAATACTGTCCGAGGCATTCAGATCAGCCGCGGCAGATTGGCACAGTTGAAGGGCCTCGGCGGCACGCCCGCGCTGTAGTAGGATTTGTGCCAACTTACGGACAATGTGCGCCCGAACTGCGGGCACGTTTTCCGCCAGGGTCAGGGCTTCGCGATAGTTGTTTTCCGCTTCCTCTGCGCGGTACGTCCCCCGCAATAAATCCCCGCGCGCGGTCAGGAGACGGCGACGATGATGGTTCGCGGCCCCCCGATTGCGGCGCAACCGCTCTAGCGCTTCATCCACCACAAGCACTGCCGCCGTGGCCTTCCCCTGATTAAACAACCACTCACTTTGCGTACTGATCATTTCTGACGTTCGATCCAGGTCCCCCGCGTGCAACCAGTGATACGCGGTTTCGACAATATCGCCGGATACCCGTTCCGTCCATTCTGCGGCGAGGCGATGCAGTTGCTTTTGAAGCGGTTTGTCCGTCGCCAGATTCGCCTTCAGATGATCCCTGACCAGGGGGTGCAACCGGGCCTGGCGCAAATTCTCGATCAAATATCGGCGCTGGAGCACGGAAAAATACTCATTAAAATCCGTCCATTCCCCGGATTTTTCAATCAACTCGATCAACGTTTCGTCATACAGATCAAGCGGGTGCCGAAAAATCGAAATCAGCGTGACCAGCCAGTGCGCGGGCGCAGGCAGATTGAGGAAAACTGTACTCAATAGATATGACGTCACTTGAGGGTGGGTTTCCAAATGCTCAGCAAACAGGTCTGCATCCATTTCTTGATCGAGAAATTGGCCCACCGCCAGGCGGAGAAGCATCGGATTTCCACTCGTTTTCGCAACCAGACGCTCGGCAACCATTGATCCTGTAAGCCCCAAACGGGCCATCAAGGTATGAGCTTCTTCTGTTTCAAGCCCCCCCAAATGAATCTGAAACAGCGGCAAGGCTATCGCTTCCCGACTGAGCAACATCAATGTCGCCGAGGTCGTCGCCTTCAGATGGTGGAGTAACGCCAGACTATTTTCATCCTCCCGCAACAGGTGGACATCGTCAAAACACACCAAGGCCGGACGTTGAAGTAATGCCGAACGGAGAAGCATAAACTGCTGATCAAGCGGCATGGCGGAGGCCTCTTTGCGCCATTCGATCAAAGGCCGTACCTGTTCCTGTCCATTCGACAACAAAAACAACGCCAACTGACGAACGATAGCCTCCACACTGGTATTGACCCCCGCGATTAACGTCAACCAAAAAACTGATCCCTCCCACACCCGCGCGGCCGCCGCGCCCAAAACCGTTTTCCCGGTCCCAGGCATCCCACACACCATCACCCCGCGCTCCTGCGCCAAAACCGTTTTGATCCGGCTCAACAACGCCGGACGCGGAACATGAATCCCCAAATGGGGGGGAATCTCCTCCAACGCCCCCAGTTCGACATCCACCTGATGTTCGATGGTGATTTGGTTAACGGTCACACTCGCGAGTTTGCGATCCTGACGGGATTGCGCGGCCAGGCTCAACAACCGCTCCATGAGATCAGGATCACGTTCGAGATACAACGCAGGGATAAAAAGCGCCGCCACCGTCGTCACATCGGGGAGACGTTCGTTCTTTTCCAACCGACAAATCTGCGCTTCGGTATAACCGACCGCGAGCGCCAGTTCCCGCTGAGTCAAACGCGCCCGGCGGCGCAGGTATTTGAGCATCGCCCCAAAAGTTTCCGTCGCAAGAGGGATTTGCATGACTATTTCCTTGACCACGAATCCAGAGATGTGTTGATTTTACGCACCCGCCCAACATTTGCCAAGAGAAGGTAATCGAAGATGAAAGACCCATCTGTGGGATTTTGAGGTGGGGTTCCCAAGCCAACGCCATTTGGCAAGAAAAGTCAAATATCAGCCACGGAACTCTGATACATTAGTACTATGAAAAGAGTGATCCAACGCCAAATCACCACCATCAAAATTGTCTCGATCCACCTCACCTGGGCGGAGGAGGGCGAGGCGTCCGAAACCTCCTCGGATCGTGAAATTATTTCGTTGGCCCAACATTCGTTCGTCCACCAGGATGATTCCATTTCCCCTTTCCCCTTCGAGCGGGGCGGCGTCTTCCTTGATTCCACCTCCCCCGCGGACGACCCCGACCCGGACAGAAGTTGACGCAAAAACCACACGCGTCAAAAAACGGTCGTCAAATATCCCACCAACGCGCCCCCTGCAATCAGCCAGGTGGAGTTGAGCCTGAATCGAACGAGTAAAAACAGGGTCACCACAGCCACGATCATCGTCAACGGATCGATCAAGGAGGCGCGCCCCAACTGTCCCGTCACGACCGCCATCAACCCCAGCGACGCCACGTTGACCCCATCCAACAGGCCACTAACCCAAACCGATTTCCGCATCCGAGGAATTAACGGGTTGGAAAGCGCGACAAAAACGAACGAGGGCAGGAAAATCCCCAGCGTCGCCAGCAACGCCCCCGGCACGCCCCCCAGCACATACCCAATAAACGTCGCCGTGGTGAACACCGGGCCTGGCGTCACCTGCCCAATCGCGATGGCGTCAATCAATTGTTGATCGGTGAGCCACCCAAACCGCACGACAAAATCCGCACGGAGAAACGCCAGCAACACATACCCACTCCCGTACAACACCGAGCCGATCTTCAAAAACGTAAAAAACATCAACGGAATGCTGAACGGAATCATCGCCTGTGCGAAAAGCCCCGCCCCCAATGGCAAAAACACCCCCAGCCCATTCCGCAGGTTGATCTTTTGCATGTTCAACGCCACCATCATCGTGACCCCACCTACGACCAACAAAGCGATTTCATTCACCCCCAAAAAATACAACACGATCACCATCCCGCCCACCACGGCACTTAACGGCGTTTTGATCGCCTTCTTTCCCAAATTCCACAACGCCTGCACAATGATCGCAATCACCACCGGTTTGACGCCATACATCAGCCACGCGGCTTGCGGCATCGTTCCAAAACGCACATACAACCCCGCCAACATCAACACGATCAGCATCGCAGGCAGGATAAAACACACGCCACCCACGATCAACCCCGGCCACCCTGCCCGCAAAAAGCCAATATGAATGGTCATTTCCGTTGAATTCGGGCCTGGAATCAGATTTGTCGCCCCCACCAGATCGAGAAATTCTTGTTCGGTGAACCATTTGCGCCGCGTCACCGTCTCCTCGTGCATCATCGCGATGTGTGCGGCAGGGCCACCAAACCCGGTCACCCCCAGTTTCAGGAACAATAAAATCACTTCTCTCAAGCGCGAGGCGGGGGAATCTGGAGCCATCATCTTCGGGGGTCCGCGTGTTCTCTAAATTTTGGCCGAGTTCACCCGCCCGACGAAGTCCAATTGATGGGCGAGGTAGATTAATTCGCCGCGCTCAACTTGGGCGTGACGCGTGGTGAGCCAGTCCGTTAAATCGCCTGCAGTCAGGTCAGGGTGACCGGTGAGGGACTGCTCGAAAAAGTGAAGAATGTGATGCAGAAAATACGCTTCGTCGCCGGGATAACCCTGCGGACCGGGGAAGACGACCCAATCAGAACTCCCCGCCGCGAGGATTTCCGCGCCCGCGGCCTGCAAATGCCCGAAGAGATGACGCCCGGTCCGGCTGTCGCCAGAAGGTTGGCCGTCGGTGAGGCGTTCATCCATCGAACGGTGATAGAGGGTGAGAATGAGCGGGTCGAGAGGATGTTCGGGTTGGAAGATGGTTTCGCCGTCGAAATTCAGGGTGAAATAGAAAATACCACCGGGGCGGAGGGTGGAAAAGAGAAGAGGCAGGGCACGCGGCAGAGCAAAAAGATCGAGAACGGCATGCGCGATGAGCAGGTCAAAAGAAGACAGGGCAAGGGTGGCAGGGAGGGAGAAAAAATCTGCGTGGAGGAAGGAGATTGGCGGTAGGTGGAGGGATGATGGCAGGGAGAATCTGTCGCGAGCGTGGGCGATGTTTTCAGGTTCGGAGTCGAGACCGGTGTATGTGAATGCGGGGGAGTCATCCCGCTCAAAGGGCTGAGGCTTCTCGAACCCGCGCGCGAACAGCCTGTCCAGCATAGTGCCGATGCCACACCCCACTTCGAGAATGCGGACGGGATCGCCTGGGGTGGCAGGGTGCACGGCACGCGTCATCGTGTCCCAAACGTGTTGGTTAAGAGCACGGTCATCGAGTGGCTTTTTGGCGGCGAGGTAACGAGGGAAGGAGAAGGGAATGGTCAATTTTTAATTGTGAATTGTGAATTATTAATGATGAATGGGAAACTTGGTTTGAATCACTGAATCGCCGAATCGCTGAATCTTTGCGTACAAGTTCCCTTCGCGGGAGGCGGGCGGGAGAGTTTTCAGGTAGTGGATGGTTTCGGCGGGGGGGACCCAGGTTGGGTTCAGTTTCATCTGTTCGCCCACGGACCAGTTGTATTCGTAGGGGCCTAGTTCGGCGAGGCGATCCAGGCAGGCGAGGGCCAGGTCACGGGTGGCAGGGAGATATTCGAAAGCGAGAAACGGTAGTGGTTGGCTGAGGCCTTGGAGAACTTCCAATTCAAACCCTTCCACATCGATTTTACAGAAGGCGGGAAGGCCGTGTTTTTCGATGAGAGCGTCGAGCGTCGTGACGGGAACAGGAATTTGAGTGTCCCAGGTGACATTGGCGAAGGAGGAGTCCGTTTGAGGCAGTTGCGTCCAGGTGTTGGAGAGGGTGGTGACGGTGGGGGTCCGTGGACTGACAAACAAGGTGAGTTCCCCCGGCTCCGCGCCGAGGGCTTGTTCGAGAAGGACGACCCCTGTATCGGTGCGGTATAAACGCCGGAGCAGGGCGGCGAACGCGGGTTGGGGTTCGACCGCGAGCACCCGGACCCGGAGGCGGCGCAACGCGCGGGTGTGGTTCCCCGCGTGGGCACCGATGTCAAAGCAGAGATCACCAGGTTTCAGGAATTGGGCATAAAAACGGGTAAGGCGTTGAATCCGGCCCGGGATGGCGTGGTAAATCAAAAGGGAACGGAGCAGACCGACGGTTGTCGAAAGAGAGGACATAAGGCAAGGGCGCGCACGCTGGGTACGCGCCCTTGTTTGTACTTTATTTTATTGTAGGCGTCAAACCATTCGGTGTGACATTTATCTCGGTTTTATTCGTTTTCTTCAACTTCTGCTTTGGCAAAGTCAAATGCCTCATTGAAGTATTCGGCGGTATCTCGTTGTGCATCTTCAATCGAGTGATCGAGAGTCGCCTGCCCGTAAAAGGCGCGGCTGAATTCGTTATTGACAACAAGTTCGATGCCGGGCCAACCGGGAAAGATGGAGATCGGGATGATGTGATCGGCGGTATCCAGATAGATTTGGCTGTTGGCGGGGCTTTGCGTGAGATCGAGAAAAGCAGGGGACTCGGCTACCACTTTCAACGAGGGAACAATGCGCCCAGTCTGGCTAAGGATGGTCTGTCCGTCTATGGAATTGGCGAATTCGATAAACGTCCAGGCGGCGTCCTTGTTTTGGGAGGATTGCGCCATACAAAAGCCATCACTGTGCAAGATGGTGGCGAAATTTTTCCCAGCGGGAAGCGGGACAACATCCCATTCGAATGAGGTAATGGTGCGGTAGGTGGGCACACCCCGGCGACTATTGAAGTACATCGCCAGTGTTCCGGCCAAAAATCGGTTTTCGCTACTGGAAGCCTTTTCTGCCACCGCATCCGGCACGACATGCTCGACGACTTGCAAGTTCACAAACCATTCCAGAGCTGTTCGTGTTTCGGGCGGATCAAGGGTCAGCCTGGTAGGATTTTGGGGATCATCCACCAGTTCGCCACCATTTTGCCAGATGAACGGGGCGGCCCGGATAAAGAGCGGCGTGATTCCAGCGCCATATTGATCAATCGTCCCATCGCCATCCGAGTCCACCGTGAGCTCGCGGGCGGCGTTGAGGAAATCATCCTGCGTCCAATCATTCGCTGGATAAGCCAGGTCGGCTTTGTCGAACAAATTTTTGTTGTAATACACCACCAGGCTGGACATGTTTTGCGGAATACACCACAAACTTCCATCCCAGGTGAAGGCTTTCAACGGGGCCTCGTAATAATCCGAAGCCTGGACGACCGTGCTTTTTTCCAAAAATGGTCCTACGGGTTCCAACCCACCGAGGGCGGCGTAGGAGGAGACATGACGGTAGTCAATCAGCATTACATCGGGGGCATCCCCGGCTGAAAACTGGATCGCCAAACGTTGGCGATATTCAGCATCTTCGGGAATATAGGTGAAATTCACTTTAATTTCCGGGTGCTTTTGTTGGAAAGCATCAACAATCGCCTGATAGGCTCTGATTTCAGCGGGTTCGCCAAACACGCTGAACGAGATTTCATCTTGGGAGGCACGGCTTTGGCAGGCAGACGCCAAAACGGCCATCAAAAGGATGACGATTCCGAGGAGAAAAGGATTTGCCCATTCCTTTTTTCCATACGGCAGGATAAAAAACGGTTTTTTGAGGTACATCATAGCTCCTTAAAAGGGGAATTTGGGGAAATACCAGAAAATATCATATTTGCAATATATTTCTAGTAATAACCTTAAAAATTGGGTTTTTGATAAAAAAATAGGGCATGTTGTCACATGCCCTATTTTTTTCAAATACGGGAGGAATACAGTCGAAAATCCATCAAGGATGCATCGAGAGGCTAACGACTAGTTTCCGTTGATGATCTCATCGGCGGCGGCTTCTGCGGCCTCGATGATTTCATCGACCGTCGCATTGCCGTAATAGGCACGCGTCAGCTCTTGCGAGAGCATTTCTTCGATGGTGTTCCAATTGGGATGGATCGGGAAGGCGAACATCGAATCCGCGGCGTCCAGCCAGACCTGGTTGTTGGCAGGCGGGGAGCTTAACAAATAGGCGTCGGATTCGGCCACTTTCATCATGGAAGGGACGGTGCGCCCGGTTTCAGCAAGGATGGTTTGTCCGGTTTCAGAGACTGAATATTCGATGAACTTCCAAACGGCGGCGAGATGGGCGGGGTCTTGGGCGGCCTGGGCGGACATACAAAAGCCGTCACTGTGGAGGACGCTCGCGGCTTTTTTGCCCACGGGCAGGGGCGCGGCATCCCATTCAAATCCGGTGATCGTGCGAAGGGTTGGGACGGCGACGCGGCTATCCATGTACATCGCCAGCGTCCCGGCGACAAAACGATTTTGACTGCTGGAGGCTTCCTCAGCCACCGCATCGGGGACGACGTGTTCTTTGACCTGAAGGTCAACAAACCACTGGAGCGCTTCACGCGTCGCCGGATCATCCAACGTCAAACGGGTGGGGTTCACCGGGTCGTCGAGGAGTTCGCCACCGTTTTGCCAGACAAAAGGCGCGAGGCGAATGGTTTCGGTCGCGGTGCCAAAGCCATATTGGTCGGTGGTTCCGTCTCCGTTGGTATCTTTGGTGAGGGCACGGGCGGCGACCAGGAAGTCGTCCAGCGTCCAACCCGCCTGAGGATAAGCAACACCCGCGGCATCAAACAACGCTTTGTTGTAATAAAACACCGGGCTACTCAGATTTTGGGGCAGACATTGAAGCGCACCCTGATAGGTGAAGGCTGTTAAAGTCGCGGGGTAAAACTCTTCGCGCTTCACTGTTTCGCTCGCATCTAGCAAGGCATCCAAAGGATGAATAGCACCTTCTGAGGCATAGACGCCTAAACGACGGAAATTGTACAGAAAAACGTCGGGGGGTGACCCGGCAGAAAACATCGTTGCCAGTTTTTGGCGGAATTCCCCACCACTGGGGATATGGCTGAGAGATACCTCAATGCCAGGCACATCGCGTTTAAAATCTGCGACCAGAGTTTCGTAAGCGGCCAATTCTTCGGGGCCACCGGTGATCATAAACGTCACAGTCTGGGGAGGGCCGGAAATTCCATCACTCGCAGGTTGGCAAGCTGACAAGACAAATGCTATCAAACCAACAAGGACAAACACCAGAAGCATTCTGGCGCGCGCAAAGGGAAACAAGATTTTCTTCATATTAACTCCTTTATTTACATTAACTGAGGGGAAGTTTCGTTATGTTTTTTCATCACAACGGGCTAATTATATTCCTGCCGATTTACGCAGTCAACGTTCAAACGTTTATTTATATATATTATTTAGTTATATATATAAATAATTATCGCCATGGGCTATTATACACCCCCGCACCAACGCGGGAGACGGGTAGCTATTTTTTCTAATTTTCGGAACTTGCAACTAAAAGGAGGTACTTGATGGAAACACCAGCAACTCTCTGTTTGCCACGAACGGCGTTCCTTACTGGGCATCCTTTGAATTCAACGAGGCGTTTGAAGGAATGCCGGTCGTTGGCTCGTTTCCATATTGAGAATTGCTGTGGAAACACCCATTTGTTCGAAAACAGGTATCATAGTGCGGAATACTTTCCAAAATAAAACTTTTTCGTTTTCTTTATACCCAAAACACCCCATGACCTCTCAACCTCTCGACACCCAACGCGCCTTTGACAGCGTCGCCGCAGATTACGACGGCCCATTGGGCAACAACGAACTCATTCAACGAATGCGCCACCAAGTGTGGAAGTGGATGCTCACCCAGTTCCCCCGCGGAAGTCGCCTGCTCGAACTGGGGTGCGGAACCGGCATGGACGCCGCGTACCTGGCCGAACAAGGGTACCACATACTCGCGACAGATTGGTCCCCCAACATGGTCGAAAAAACCCGCGCCCGAGCCGCGCACTTGCATCTCGAAAATCACATCACAGCCCGGCATGTGGGCAGTCACGAACTCGAAAAACTCACCGGCGAACGCGTGGACGGCGTGTACTCCAATTTTGGCCCTCTAAACTGCGTCCCCGATCTGACGACCACCGCCCAACAATGCGCCACCCTGCTGGCCCCCGGCGGGAACATGGTCTTCACCATCATCGGACGTCACTGTCCGTGGGAAACGCTTTTTTACACTTTGCGCGGTGACCGCGCCCGCGCCCATATCCGTAAAGCCCCCGGCATCGTCCCGGTCGGCTTGAATGAAAACACCGTTTGGACGCGGTACTACACCCCGCGCGAGTTTTACGCCCCCTTCGCTCGTCATTTCACCCTCACACACTACCGCGCCCTCAGCTTATTTTTGCCCCCTCCCTATCTCGTTCACCTGTACAAACGGTTTCGCCCGCTCTTCGCCCCGTTGGGATGGGCAGATGATGTCTTAGGCGGCCTCCCCCTTCTGCGCGAGGCCGGGGATCATTTCCTAATCTTGTTGACCCGCAATGACCACCCCGCTTGATGAAAAACGTGGCTCGATTTGGCACTTTGCCTGCCCAATCTGCCGTACCCCTCTCGAACACCCCCTCCAAGAGGGGCGCTGTTCCACCTGTCAGCAAACATACCTCCAACAAGACGGCGTTTGGCATTTTCTCCCCCCCGCGCGTCTCGCCATGTACACCCAATTTCTCCACGAATACGGAACCGTACGCGCCCACCAAGGCTGGGGCCACCCCACCGCCGACTATTATCGAAATCTTCCGCACGTTCCCCCCTCCGATCCTCAAGCCGCTATCTGGCGCATCCGGGTCAATAGTTACCAAACTTTGCTCCAGCAGGTCATTCTTCCGTGGGAAAAAAAAGCCTCGCACCCGCTCAAAATTCTCGATCTCGGTGCCGGGAATAGTTGGCTCTCCAACCGTCTCGCCGAACGCCACCATCATTGTGCCGCCCTCGACCTCTCGCTATCAGACAAAGACGGGCTAGGGGCATGGGTGCACTACCCAAACGCTTTCACCTCCATTCAGGCCGAATTTGATCATTTGCCCTTTCAGGATCAGCAAGCGGATTTACTCATTTTCAACGGGTCTTTTCACTACGCCACCGATTACCTGCCGACCCTCCACGAAGCATTGCGCGTCCTTCAACCCACCGGAAGCCTGATCATTTTGGATACGCCTGTCTACCACACGCAGGCCAGCGGCGAAAAAATGGTCAAAGAACGTGAAGACCAATTTCAACAACGGTATGGGTTTCCATCGAATGCCCTGCCTACAGAAAATTTTCTCACTTACGAAAAATTGAAGAGATTAGGGGAAGCCACCGGGTTAACCTGGCACTTCATCCGCCCGGCGTATGGGGTCGCGTGGGAAATGCGGTATTGGAAAGCCCGTCTGCTTGGACATCGCGAGCCTGCACAATTTATGATCATCTGCGGCAAAAAATAAACCCATGCACGTGAACAAACTCTCCAACCACCCCCTCAGCAAACTCAAACGCGCCCTCTGGCGGAGTCTTGTGCGCGTGCAGTTTCGGCTGTTTCAACGCCACCGACATGATCAGCTGATTCTGGAAAATGTCGCGGGAAAACCGTTTCTGGTTCTCCCCCAGGTATTCAATCCCGCCCTGTTTTGGACCAGTGAATTTTTGGCACAATCCCTCAACGCCCAACGTATCCCCCCAGGAAGTGACGTCCTCGAGTTGGGCACAGGTTCGGGAATCAATGCGATATTCGCGGCGCAATGGGCGCGGAGGGTGCTCGCGGTGGACATCAACCCCGAAGCGGTACGCTGTGCCCGGATCAACGCCCTGCTCAATCGGGTGGAGGATCGGGTGGAGGTGCGCGAGGGGGATTTGTTTGCCCCTGTTCGGGGGGAGCGGTTCGATGTCATCCTGTTCAATCCGCCCTTTTTCAAAGGAGAGGCAAGGGACGCGCTCGGTCAGGCGTTTTTTGGGAGCGGAATGGCCGCGCGGTTCGCCCACGATTTGCCGCGCCACCTCAAACCCGATGGGTATTGTTTGCTCATCCTTTCGACCAGCGGGGATGAAGCGGCGTTTTTGAATGGGTTTGCGGAGGAGGTAGAGGTTTCGATCCTGGCACAACGCACGCTCACCGGGGAAATTATGACGATTTACCAGGTGCGACGGAAGCTTTAGTCCGGGTCCGATTTCTTGCGCGTAACGACCACGAGCACGATCAGCCCGGCGAAAATCAACGTGAGCGAGACGGGCAGGATCACGTTCGACGGGGCGGGCGCGGAGGGGGTCTCTGAGGTGGTGGACGCGGGGAGCGCGG
>WBZL01000432.1_pt1 | contig 46926 bp, 33 predicted proteins | sample 5204291 | NCBI WGS metagenome assembly WBZL01 (sample SAMN12344345, study PRJNA552823) | activated sludge metagenome | biome: Activated sludge suspended growth; feature: Nitrification reactor; material: Wastewater; isolation source: activated sludge from nitrification reactor of wastewater... | reverse complement strand
CCGCGCCGCACCAGCGCGTGCACCGTGCCGGCCTGGCTCACTTCCAGCGACAGCAGTTCCGTCCGCCCCTCCCCTGCTTGCTCCAATACTTGAAGCAGCAAGTAGACCGGGTGCGGCAGGATGTCGAGTAACTGATGATCGGCGCGCAGCACTTTGCGGCCGCCCGGCGCGTGACGCACGGTCCGGAAGGAGAAGTAGCTCTCCACATGTACGACCCGGCCGATCGACGGGAGATACTGGGTCAGGACCCTGGTCGGAGGCTCGTAGAGCAATTGGTGGCCGGCGCAGACGCGGAGCCCCTTGGCATTCGCCTCATCTAACACCAGCTGGGCGTCTTCCACGGACTCGGTGAACGGTTTTTCCACATACAGGTGACAGCCGGCCTTGATCGCCATGCGTGCAAGGGGAGCATGGGACGCAGGGGGCGTGATGATATGAACGACGTCCAGCCGCTCCGACGCGAACAACTCCTCAGGGGTTCGAAAACACCCGATGCCCGGCACGATGTCGCGCATGGCTGCTTGTGCCGCATCGGAAGGATCCGCGACGGCAACCAGCTGGACACCGGGGCAGCGCAGAATCGCACGAGCGTGGTGCTGCGCGTGGCGGCCGGCGCCGATCAGCGCGATTCGCAAAGGACGTGAGGATGACGGTGTAGGGCTGGGGTATGTCACAAGTCTTCTGTACGCGTGCAAGGCTACTATAGTCTATTCTCCGGCGTTCTTGAAGTCTTCTCGAAAAATCCTGCGGGACAGCCGCCGGACCGTGAGCGGCAGCGCCTCACGCGAAAGGAACGGGAGCAGACGACGGCCCCCCCTCCCATCGCCCCGTGCGCTCAAGCAGGTCGCTGCCCCATTGAGGGCCAGCACGGTTGGGAGCCGGGCGCGCCGACACGTTCAACTGCTCTGACGGGAGCAACAGCGTGCCGCTCATCGGTTCAATGACCGGCACGAAACGAGAAACCATGACTTGCGGTCTTGGAAAGACTGCCTCAGGCGTCGGCGGCAGAGACGGAGGCGAAGTGCCCTATGGAAGGAGGCGCCCTCCTGGAGCCGGGCATCAGGAAGATCTGACAGAGCACGAAGATGGCGGAGAAATCGACGCACGCTCGGGGTGCCGACGCGACGCTACCGTTTGCGATAAAACGAAGCGATCATCTGCACGACATACTGCAGCTGCTCATCGCTCAGCTCCGCATAGATCGGAAGGGCAAGGACCTCTTCAGCCGCCCGCTCAGACTGCGGAAACGAACCTTTTGGGTAGCCGAGGTCGCGATAGCAGTTCTGCAGATGCAACGGCAGTGGGTAATACACTTCTGTGCCCACACCCTGCTCCTTCAAATGACTCCGCAACTCATCGCGTTTCTGCACCCGCAGGGTGAATTGATTAAACACGTGAAAGTTATCCTGCCCTACGATGGGTAACGTCACGCGATCGGTCAATTGGGCTTGGGCAAACAATTGCACATAGCGCGCGGCATTCCGTCTCCGGCCCTCTGCCCATTGGTCCAACCGCCTCAATTTCACCAGCAACACCGCCGCTTGCAGCGCATCCAACCGACTGTTGATGCCGATCGCTTCGTGAACGTAGCGGACGCGACTGCCATGGACCCGTAGCATGGCGATGGATTCCGCAAGAGCCTTGTCGTTCGTGGTCACCATGCCGGCATCACCGAATCCACCCAGATTTTTCGACGGGAAGAAACTGAAACAGGCCACATCGCCCAACACCCCGGCTCGCCGTCCCTTCTGCGCAGCACCGATGGCCTGACAGGCATCTTCGATCACGCCGATCTTGTGTCGCCGCGCAATCTCGTTGATCGCCCCCATGTCCGCACATTGGCCGAAGAGGTGCACCGGAATAATCGCCTTGGTTCGTTTGGTAATAGCCCGCTCCAACAACTGCGGATCCATATTGAAATCATCTGGCCGGATATCGATAAAGACCGGCTTGGCACCTAAGCGGGAAATCGCCCCGGCCGTCGCGAAGAACGTGAACGGCACCGTGATCACTTCGTCACCGGCCTTGACGCCCAACGCCATTAAGGCAAGCAACAAGGCATCGCTCCCGGACGCCACGCCCACCGCATGCGTGCTGCCGACATACGCCGCCACTGCCTCTTCGAGTGCCGCCACCCGCGCCCCCAGGATAAAGCCCTGTTCATCACAGGTCGCTTCGATCGCGGCCAGGATTTCACTGCGCATCGATTGGTACTGGGCTTTCAAATCAAGCAGCGGAATATTCATCGTCTCCCTCGGTCCACTCATGACAATCGATTAGGTTGCAACTTCATCATATCGCCCACAGTTCGCCGACTATGGAGGAGATACGTATACAGCGACTGATACTGTTTGACGGTCTCCTGGATCGTGAACTCTTCCGGCAACTCCTCGCCCCCGTTTCGAAGATCCGCGCGAAGTCGTCCATTTTCCAGAATCTGACAGACCCTTTCTGCGATGGCCCGGACATCGCCGGGCGGGCAGAGTGTGCCCTGAATACCCTCAACGATCGCTTCAGCCGCGCCACCCACTCGAGTGGCCACAATCGGCACGCGGCTGGCCCTCGCCTCCAACATCGCGCAGGGTAAGCCCTCCCAATGAGAGGTCAAGACAAACACGTCGAGCGCCTTGAGGAGCGCCGGGACATCGCGGCGCCAACCGAGCAGGGTCACCTTCCCCTGCAACCCCTCCGCTTGAATCATCGCTTCGAGGCGAGGCCGTAACTCACCGTCGCCGACGAGGATGCATTTGGTCGCGGGCATGCGTTGACACACCAGCGCGGCCACACGAATGAAATCTTCGGGCGATTTTTGCGGTTTCAAGCATGAGACCGTTCCTACGAGCAGCTCCTCGGGACCTACGCCCAACGCCGCCCGGAGGCGGTCGCGTTCCGCCGCCGCGATCCGCGCGGAAAACGCCTTCGAATCAATGCCGGGCCTGACCACCGACACCTTCGAGGCGGTGAACAGCTCCCACTCGATACCCTGTCGGCGATCGGCCTGCGATACCGTGATCCAATGGGTGGTCACACGCCCGACCATCCATTCAAGACCGATCAACAGTCGTTGGAACCAATACGGCTGGGCGGGCGTCACGCCGTACCCGTGTATCGTATGCAGAATACAGGGGACTCCGGCCAACCAGGCAGCAACGCGCCCTAGGATACCAGCTTTTGAACTATGGGTGTGGACAATCTTCGGCCGGAGCCGTCGGAATGTGGCCACAAGCTCCCACAGAGCACGAAGATCCTGCAGCAGATGAATCTCCCGGACAAGAGACGGAACCAGCCGCAATTCAACGCCCTGCAGTGCATGCGCCTCGCCGGTCAACAATCCGCCTGGCCCCGCGATCAGTACGGGACGGAATCGCCGTCGATCCAGGCCCGACACCACTCGCATCGCGACTTCCTGCGCTCCGCCGAGTTCCAGCTTGGTGATGACGTGACAGACGACATCCATACCGTTCTCCCGTTCAGGCGGCGCTCTTCATCCGTAACCGCTCGGCGACCTGTTGCCCCTGGGCGATGGCATCCTCCATCGAGGTATGCTCCCACAACCCATATCGTCCGATCGACGAAATGCCTCTGCGTTCCAGTTCGCCCAGCAACTCCTTGACCGCCCGCCCCCGATACCGGTCGAACAAGACATAGGCGTAATACAAATTCTTCACGTCCGACATGACCAACTCATCCGTCGGCCGTAACACCCTCGCCTGCTCCAATCCACGCCGAACCCGTTCGATCAGCGAAGCCTCCGATTCCCGCACCGTCGGCTGATGCGAAATCTCGACATAGAGGGAACTACAGCCGGGGCGCCCCATGGCCGGAGAGAAGTTCATGGGAAACCCGGCTCGATAGAAGGGATACCGGTGTTCGGGGAAGTAGATCCAATGCTTGTCGGAGATCTGTTCGCGCGCCACCGCCAGGTTCACATTGTAGACGGACACCCAACGCAGCGATTGCGCCAGCTCCCGCACTGAGGCCGGAAGATCCACACATCGGCGGATCAGGTCCGGCAGCGGAATTGTCGAGATGATCCGGTCGTACTCCTCGGTGCGTTCTCCTTGCGCACTACGAAACACCGCCCGCCGCCGCCCCGTCTCGATCTCGACCAATTCGGAATCGTAGGACAGCTGTTCCACTGAGGGCACGAAGGCCTGAGGCAAGACCCTGATACCGCCGCTCACCGGATATTGAAACGACGGATTGTACCCAAACGCCTTGTCTTTGATTCCCAAGGCACCGTTGACCACATCCTTCACGTCCGGCTTCGGCACAAGCCAGGACACCCAGTCGGAGGTGAGCTCATCGAGAGGCACCTGCCAGAGCTTCTCATTGAACGGCACCATGAAATGCTTTGCGATTCCCTCGCCCAGACTCTCGACAATCCACTGTTTGAAGGACCGCCCCTCCACCGACGCCTTGGACGAGGGGTCCGTCAACGTGGCGATAAATCCCAAAAGACACTCCCGCACGACCTCAGGCGGAAGGCCGTGGGTATTCACCTGGAACGGATACTCCGTGTAGGTGTCATGCGAGTACACGAAGGACTTGCGGGCGTGCCGGTGTAACTGGCCCGGCAGCAAGCTTTCCACCAACGCCTTGATCGCCGTCTGACGAAAATGAAGCAGATGACCGGTATAGTCAAACGTGAATCCTTCCTTGACGTAAGAACGGCACAAGCCGCCGACCTCGTGCTCCCGCTCTAAAATCTTGTAGCGCATGCCCCGCAAGTGATAGGCCGCGCTCAATCCCGCCAATCCGGCCCCGACAATCAGAATCATACTGCGCCGGTCCTTTCTGTCGAACGTGCCGGGACCGCTTTACGACTCACGGCGACAACTCCGCCGGACACATTCACACGCGTCAACGCCACCGCCGCGACGCCCAGCCCCATGACCGTCAGCCCGCTTAACCCCAGGGCAAGATCCTGGGGCACGGCCATGACAAGCAGCCCGATGCCGCCCAGCAGGGCTGCGCCGAGATAACTCACCAGCACGACTTGAGGCACCGACAGTCCCCAGTGTCGCAAGCGAATCGCCATGTGATCGGGGCTACCGAGGAATATCGGCAGGCCACGGAGGAAGCGGATATACATGACAAAGAGCGTGTCGAAAATCGGCATGCCCAGAATCAGCACCGGGGTCAGCAGCGACACGGAGTGGCCTTCGGTATACTTGCCGATCATCGACAAGGCTCCAAGCATCAACCCGATGAACATCGCCCCGGAATCACCCATATAAATCGACGCCGGGCGCCAGTTGTATCGAAGGAAGCCCAGGAGGCTGCCCATGAGCGCCGCGAGCATGAAGGCGATGGTCTGATCACCATTGAGCACCGCCACGACGCAGAGAAACGCGGCACTGATGATCCCCACACCGGCCGACAGCCCGTCCATGATATCCAGCAGGTTGAAGGCATTGATGATGCCGATCATCCACAGCACCGTCAGCACGAGATCGAGCCAATCGGGAAGGGACGCGATCTCGATCCGTATGCCGCTCTTGATCAAGACGAACACAGCCAGGAACTGCCCCGCCAGTTTCGTGCCCGGCGAAAGCACGCCGAAATCGTCAATCAACCCCAGCATGACAATCAGGGTCCCCGACAGCACGATACCGAGGACGTCCTGCCGGAACTCGAAGGTAAAAGCCAGACTGACGAGAAAGGCGAGATAGATCGCCAACCCGCCCAGGTACGGAACCGGCTCTCGCTGGTGCTTGAGCCGACCGTCGGGATTGTCGACGATACCGAACTTCAGCGCAGCCCGGCGCGCGATCGGCACTCCATACATCGCCAGCAGCACGGCGACGACGAAGGTCAGGGTGAGCAGAATCATCGCACCCCCGTCGAATGGCGCTGGCCCGAAACCTGGCGCTGCACAGCTTGCGGCATCGCCTGATTTGGCCTGCCCTCCGCAAACGCACGATACACATCGGCGAGCCGAGGCCCCCATAGGGCCAGGGAATATCGGGATTCCACCGTCCGCCGGCCGGCTGCTCCCATGCGCGCCCGCAGTTGCGGTAGGCCGCAGAGCGCGTGCAGTCGCTCGTACCACTCGTCTTCAGTCGACGCGAGAAAGCCGTTGTCCCCGTTCACGATGATGTCGCTGTTGACGCCGACGGGGGACGCCACCGCCGGTAGGCCGACGGCGAGATACTGGAGCAGCTTCAGCCCGCACTTGCCTCGCGCCCACTCAGTATCTTCCAACGGCATCACACCGATCGTGGCATCCTGAAGATCCGTCACCTCACGGCTGAAATCCCATGCTCGGAACTCGACATCGATGCCGGCTAATTTCGGCGCATGAGAACACACTACCCGCAGCTTCACGTGATACTGCGACTGAAGCGCGCGGAGTGCCGGAACGAGTACTTGCAGGTATTTCAGGTTGTAGGCCAACCCCATCCACACAAGCGTGATGGCCTCGTCGGCATGACGAGACGAGGTCACAGCCCGACCGGCAAGCGGGACGAAGCGGTCCGTATCCACGACGGTCGGCACCACAGACACATGCGAGGAACACTGTCTGGCATAGGCAGCCAGACGATCATTGCCGACAATGACACCGGTGGCGATCTTGAGGAGCGCGGGAATCTTGGCCTCATGCCCATGGGTGAGGTAAATCGCATCGTCCATCTCGACCACAACCCGCTGTCCCAGCCGGCGCAGCACTCGTTCCACGACCGGAGGCGCGTAGGGGAACAGCGGCCCTTCAATGACGACCAGGTCCTGCCTGTTGAGCATCAGCACAGTCCCCAGCCGTTTGACGAATCTGGCGAGCACATACGGAATCTTCAGACAGGTCTGCAGCGCTCGAGACCGTATCTCTAGAATGGAAAAGTAGGTTTTCCCGAACAGGGGCTCCACGCGACAGTCGATTCCCTCGGCCTGAAACTGAGGCAGGAACTGAAAGACGCGATAACGACTACTCGGGCCGATGCTCGAGCTTTTTGAGAAGTAGGTAACGGTCATGGCACGCGTGGCGCCTGTGGCCTCAAAGTCTCAAGCAGTTGTGCGGACGGACCCGACTACTGAAATAGTACCGGAGTTCCCCGGCAAGGATAGGTTTTTCGATGTTTCTGCGCGTGCAGGAGAAGCTCGCAACTGGGGGAATCACTCCTCTGGGAGGGAAACTGCCACAGCCGGCATCCCTCCATGCTTCGATCAAGCACGAAGGCGGCGAACGAATGAGTGATGCCACTCCGCCAACATGACAAGGGCAAACAGCAGTCGCTCGTTCGGCCGTGGGGCGGCCAACTCTCGCTCAACCAGAGACGCCGCGGCCGCCGCATCGAAGGCGGGAATGCGCGACAATTCGAAATACGATCGACAATCGTCTACCCGTGCGAACCACTGCTGCAACCACCGCCTCATCGGCAGAACAAAGCCCTGTTTGCGTCGCTGGACAATCTCGGGCGGCAGCAGCAATGCGGCAACCTCACGCAACGCGACCTTGCTGCGGGTGGCGGTCATCCGCTGAGAATCCGGCAATCGAAGGGCCGTTTCCGCCAAAGTAGGAGACAGAAACGGAGCCCGTCCTTCGAGACTGTTGGCCATGGCCATGCGATCCAACTTGACCAGCAGATCATCAGGCAACCACGTCAGGATGTCGGCAAGTGTCGCCCGCTGCAGCGAACTGTCCGCCCGCGCCAGCATACACCGGAATGAATCCTCCCAGGGGTCTGACTCAGGCATATGCCCGCCCAGTATCCTCTGTCGGCCTGCTGCATCCATCACCAGCGGAAACCCGGAGGGCGTCACCGGCTGAATGTTCTGACAAAGCCGTTGAAGCGGAGCCGCAACCGCCCGGCCGCCGATCCATTCTTTAACTCGAAATCGCCATGAACGCCGCGGCAACATGCCCCCGTAGTAGTCGTATCCTGCGAAGAGCTCATCCGCACCTTCTCCGGACAACACCACCGTGACATGTCGCTTCGCTTCCCGACACAACCAATATGTCGGAAGCAGCGCCTGATCGCCGTTCGGCTCGTCGAGGGCCTCGACAACCGTCGGTAGTAGTTCATGAAATGCCGTTTCATCAAACGTGAAATGATGATGCGAGGCCCCGACCGCACGAGCCACCGTCTGGGCATGGACCGACTCGTCACAGCGCGCATCTTTGAATCCCATCGAAAACGTATCGATCGCAGGATGGTGCTTCGCCGCGACAGCCGCCACGATCGAGCTGTCGATTCCCCCTGAGAGGAACACGCCCACCGGAACATCGGCGACCAACCGACTCGTCACGGCAGATTCAATGCGAGCAAGCAGGTCGCGCGACGTCACCGGGGCGATCGGCGTGAGCGCCGGTCGATAATACGTCTCCAGGCTCACGGCACACGTGTCGAGAGACAGGGTCAACCGTTCTCCCGGCAACAGGCGGTGAATGCCCTGAAACATCGTGCGGCGTCCAGGCACATAATGCAGTGCCAGGTATCGATCCACACTTCCCGGATCGATATCGAGGTTCACCCATGGCAACAGGGCCAATGCGGTGGTATTTGAACTGTAGGCAAACCGCTCACCGACCTGGCTATAGAACAACGGCTTCTCCCCGAACCGATCACGCGCCAGGTGCAATCGACGTGTCCGCCGGTCGAGAATGACAAGGGCATACATGCCGTCGAGCTTTGCCAGCAGGCGCTCTATACCCCAGTGATCGTAACCGTGGGCCAACACTTCCGTATCGCTGGACGACGTAAAGCGCACGCCGCTCCGCTCCAGCTCGCGGCGAAGATCGACATGGTTGTAAATTTCTCCGTTTTGAAACGCCACGACCTGGCCATCGCGACTCAGCAGGGGCTGTCCGCCCCCCTCCACATCGATCACCGCGAGCCGCCGCATCCCCATGGCGAGATCATCCTGAATATACTGCCCCTCCCCGTCTGGACCGCGCGCTTCCATGGTCGCCAGTAGGCGCGACAGAAGATGGCGCGCCCGTTGGGGTTCCATGCGATCGCATACGCCGACAATGCCGCACATGCGCCGTTGCCCCCTCTTATGCCGGACGTCGAGTACCCGACGCCGGCTTTTGGCAGATGAGGAACACAAAATCGGATGGGAGGAGGCTGCCTTTGACCAGCAGATCTTCCAGGAGGAGAATCAATCGTACAATCGAGTCGAAATCGCGCTTTCCCTGATTGGCCCATTCAGTGCGCAACAAGGGATGGAGTTGATGCAACAGCGTACCGTTGTACCATCGTTCGTATCGCACATCGAAATGCCGCTTCACTAAGGGATAGACCTCGGACGACCGCACGGCCTCCGACGGATCGCAGGCCAACATGCTCTCGACCGTGGGACGCTCGAATCTGGTGTTTCTCCCGTCGCGCAAATATGCCGGGTCGATGGCACGTAGCACCTGGTTGGCGATCTCAATCTGCCGATCGGTCCACTGAAACCGGTCTGGACCGATAAATTCCACCACGACGAAGTAGCCGTCCGGCGTCAACGCGCCCTGCACCGCCGACAGCAGCCGCTCCAGATTGGTCGTGTGATGCAACGCGCCCGTCGACAAGATGAGATCGAATGTGCCGTCGACCGCCAGGTTGTTCACATCTCCGACCTCAAAGCGATATTGATCCTGTGTCGCTCCGGCCGATTCAAACCTAGCCCTCGCCTGTGCGATCGCGCCCGCAGAAATATCCACCCCGCTCACGTATCGGACCTTGCCCGAGGCATACAACTGAATCTCATGGGCGCCGTCACCGCAACACACGCTGAGGGAGCGCTCAAATGTGCGTTGCGCGAAATACTCGTGTAACAGCCACCCCAGCCAATGCGTGGGGGCATCCGTCATCAACCGATAGGTCGACTCCTCGACCAACTTGTTGTTCAGCCAATAGGAGTTGTCCGCTCGCATGGCTTGAAACTGTTGCCCCCAATAGTCGGACACCCGGTGCTCGTCGTCTCCGTCTTGGCCGGGAGCCACAGGTACAGATTCGTGACGCGGCCGAATGCGCGCGCGGAGCTTTTTGAGGATCGGCAGCAACCCGAGCCGCCGCACTCCGGGGAGCAACAGATTCCGCAATCGCTGTTCTACGACGTCCGCTCCCAACATCACCCTCTCATACCGGACCAGCCAGATCGATCGTTCCATCGTGCTCGTTGCTTCGCCATGGCGGCAATTCCGGCTTCTGCACTGACGCGGTGCATTCGTTTCGACCACAACGACTACTGCGGACGACGCCCTTCAAAGTAGAATCCAGCCGCCAAGGTGGTTCGTCCGACTTCGCCCAGACACTCATCGAATTCGCCGGCACCCGCTACCAACTGCTTCCGCCACTTCGCGATGGTGTTCCGCCATGTTCTGGAGGTGAGAAACGGCGCAATGGCGTCGAATTGCATCAAGAGGCTTGCCGAAGGCTGCTGATAGGTCTTGATGCCGCAACGGATCTCTTCGAACGGCGCCATCACCTTTCGCAATCCATGCTGCGTCATGTTGAAAAAGTGCCATGGATCGCCGTGCAGGGGCTGCATGAACGCCGTATCGAGGTGAATGAGGCCGCCCGGCCTGAGGATGCGACAGAGCTCCCGTGCCGTGAAGTGCGGATCCTGTAAATGCTCGAACACCGCCTGACTTACCACGGCATCGAAGGTCTGATCCCGGAATGGCAATCGGCCGCGCGTACAGACCAGATCCGTCCACTGGTACTGCACCGCATCCAGGTACACAACGTGGGGGCGCAGGAGATCCTTGGGAGTATGGCCGGCCCCGAAATCGAGAACCAGGCCCGCTCGATGGCGCCCTAGAATGTCGAGCACCTCCGAGGAATAGGGATGGGTATTGGTCTGCTCACTCAGATGAAGACATGGTGTTCCTTCTGCCTGGAGGAAATGAGGCACGCCCCCACGCAACGGAATCGACATCCCGCAGCGTGGACAGCCCCAGTCGGTCTCATGCTTGGCGAGCGAGGAACGGCATTCTGGACATACCAGCAGATCGAAGAGCGCAAAGGACCGATCACGAAGGGCCGGCCGGCGATAGGGTCCGACGGCAAACCGTCGCCGAAAGAGTTCCCGGTCTTGCTCCGCGGCGTCGCACACCGCGACGTCGAGTTCCGGCCGTTGCTCGTATTCCCCCACCAACACATCGCCTTGAAATCCGCTGATCATAGATTGCGACTGCGACGGATAGACCGACGACACATCCGGTCTGATGCTGCCCCACTCGAGGAGCGCCTCTCGCTTGCCGTTACAGGCGACATAGAGCTCCGGCCGACGACCATGCTCAGGAATATACCACCCGGAAAATCGTGCAATGGTGTCCAACCTGTCCCCAAGCGGCGTCTCCAAATTAAACTTCGACTTCATGCTGTCTGTCCCCCGCTGCTCAACCACGCTTCGGCAAACACCTCGGCATAACCATCCACCATCTCCTCGAAACTGGTCCCCATCGCCAACACACTGGCACTCTTCTCGCCCATACGTGACCGAAGTCCGTCATCAGAAAGTAATCTATGGAGATGCACCGCCAGCTCCTCCGCGTCACCCGGTTCATAGAACAAGGCATTCACCCCTTCACGAACTTGCTCCCGAATACCGAACACCGGAGTGGTGACGATCGGCAAGCCGTAGGCCATCGCTTCCAACACCACCCGCGGATAACTTTCCACCTTCGAGGTACACAGGAAGAGATCTGCGGCGCGGTAGTAGGGCGTGGTGTGGCGAGTCTCCGGCACAATATGCACCCGGCTTCGCAGAACGCGCGGGAGTTCGTTCGTCAATGCGTGTAACGTCCTACTGTATTCACTCGGCCGATCGCCGACGATGTACCAACGCACCCGCTCGCAGCATTCAGCCGGAAGCCGGGAGAGGGCCTTGATCAAATCCTGCTGCCCCTTCCGTGCACACACCGTTCCCAGCAACAGCACGACGACCTCGCCGTCCTGTGCCCCGATAGACGTGCGGGCCTTTGACTGAGACCACTCCCGGAAAGCCTGTTCGATGCGCGTGCAATCTAATCCGTTACGGATCACCGTGAAATTGTGACGCGTGTTGAGAGCTGCATAGGCATCGCGCGTGGCATCTGAGACAAAGACCACCCGGTAGGGCCACGCAAAGCAATCGTAGGCCTTTTGGATGACTCCGTCAGGCAAATAATCGAAATACGTCTGCCAGGGTTCGCTCTCTCTTGGATTCCAGACCGCCGGCAGACCGGCTTCGCGCGCCGCCGCCACGGCATAAAAACTCTGCAGCGTATTGGCATAGACCAATTCAGCCCCCCACGAGAGGCACTTCTGAGAAAAAGCGCGTACCGCCGCTTCGTACTCGCTCAGATTCGTGACACCCCAGAGCGGGTGCCGATCGACCATGACAGGAATACCTTGTTCTTCATAAAAAGACCGCAAGGGTCCGTCGACGGGGGAAAAGACAATGGGCGCAATGACGCGCCGCCTGACCAATTCCTTCGTCAACTCATACTGGCTCCACGGCGCGCCCTCGCAATTCAAGCTTAACGCCGTCATGACGATCGGGATCGGCTTCTGCCGCCGCGCGGCAATCGTCCGAGGAATCACATTGAACTGTTCGTCCGTAAGAGACAAATGCGGGCTATACCACGGATCTCTCCGATGCCTGTACGTCTGTTTGAAAGCGGCCACCTCCGCCGGGTCGTCGCGAAAGCCCCTCGAATATCCCTCATAATGATTGAGCTGTGCATCAGGGCAGTAGACGCACCGATATCCCCGGTCGACGAGTCGGTAGCAAAAGTCGACGTCGTTGTAGGCCACGCCGAACTCTGCCTCGTTGAAGCCGCCGAGTTCCAAAAATCGCCGACGTGAGGTGAGAAGACACGCAGCGGTGACGGCTGAATAATTGCGGACCACTGACGCATAGGCGAGATACCCGTGCTCCCATGACGGAGTCAATTTGAATGCAGGCCCGGCCAGGCCATGGTACAGGCCATGGATCACACCCGCGTGCTGAATGCGCCCGTCGGCAAACATGAGCTTGGCGCCGACGGCGCCGACGGCGGGCATTTGCGCATACCCGACCATCTGGCTCAACCAGCGCGGAGCTTTCACTTCCGTGTCGTTGTTCAAGAACAGGACAAAATTCCCGCTGACCTGCTCCACTGCGCGATTATTGATCGCCGAAAAATTGAATCGACCGGACGGGTTCCCGATCCGAAGCACGCGATGAGGAAGCGACGCGAGATAGGCCGTCGTCTCCGGATCGTCACTTTCGTTGTCGATGATCACGACCTCATAATTCCGATAGGTCGTCTTTTTGAGGGACTCGACACATTGACGCAAGATGGAGGCCTGGTTCTTGGTTGGAATGAGAATCGTGACGCTCGGTCCGTCGTCAGGAAACTCATGTGCGTAAATCCCCAAATGCCCGACGGAGGCAAACTCGGGCTGAGTGACCCGAGCCACGATGCCGCGTCGCTCGAACGCCTCGGCAACGGCACGTCGTCCCGCTTCGAGACTGGCAGGCTTTGCAGCACCGCTGGTGGCGGTCGATCCCGGTAAGGCCCGCCAATGGTAGAGTACTTTCGGAATATGTCCGACAGCGCTGGTCCGCTCGGCGACGCGGAGCGCCAGGTCGTAATCTTGAGCCCCTTCAAATCCAGTCCGCATGGCCCCGACGGCATGAAACAGCGTCCGTCGCACGACGAACACATGGCTCAGATACATATAGGAGAGCAGCAGTTCCGGCGACCAATCGGGTTTGAATTGCGGTGCGTACCGTCTGCCGGACAGATCGATCTTATCGTCGTCCGAATACAGCGCATCCACGCCTGGGTGTTCGGCCAGATACCAGATGACCTCTCCCACTGCATCCGGGGTCAATTCATCATCATGGTCCAGAAAGAGAAGGAACTCCCCGCTTGCCAGCGCCACGGCAGAATTCGTCGCCTCGCTGATATTGACGTTCCGCTGCAGGTAGGTGACCTGAATTCTGGGGTCGGCGGCACGCCACCGTTCCAGTTCGGCGCGCAGGGCCGGATTCGTACTGCAATCATCGGCGATGCAGAGCTCCCATTCCCCACAGGCCTGCGCTCGTACCGATTCGATGGCTCTGGTGAGACACTCAAGCGGCGGATTGTGCACGGGCATGATCAACGACAGCCTCGGCAACCGGCCCGTATGGAGACTCAGGCGATCCAGCAATTCGTCCTGCCGCCGCTGATTCCAGGTATTGACCCGCAACCACGCCTCGTAGGGCGGCAGAATCGGCTCAATCGTTTTGGGCGCAGGAGATGTTCTCTGGGAAAGAATCTTGAAACGGAACAAAGCCTTTCGAAGCAGGTCGGACACCTCGGCCGTCCTGGGGAGACGTCCATGGCGGCGGTACCACGAGACACCCTCCAGGAGGGAGAACCGCGCGAATCGGAGGGTTTTCACCGCACGTTGCAGCATAGAGGCCCTGAACCCGCTGTGTCAGACAACATGAGCACCCTATAGGGGGCAAAGACTTATGGCTGGTCCTCGGCACGGTGTCCGCTGACGGACCGGAGGAGATTAGCCACGGCGCGAAGGGGTTTCGTCGCCTTCCACGAATGTGAGTGCAGCATCAGGTCGATCGCCGATCTGAGGCCCGACACTTCCGCCTCCAATCCCGCGATTCGCTGCTGCGCGTGATTCAATTGGTGTCGAAGCTGTGCCACCTCCGGATCGGACTCGCCGATGTGCTCAAAGAGCGTAGACGTCACCGAGGGCAGCGCAGCATCTGAGGCCATGGCCACCTGATAACAGGGGCGCGCCACTCCCTGGGTCGACTGGATAGCCCCACCCTGCTCACGAAAATACTCAACCGCTGCGCCTGAAAGCCCTGCCGGAAGAATGGCGGACGCATAGAGCACTCGTTGCCCCAATATCGCCACATGACGAAAGAAGCACTCCACCAATTGTCGAAACTCGTCCGCGTAGAGTTCCTTCACATGAAAGTCATTGGCGTGGCGTGCTCGCTCGGTGTACTCCAACTTGTCGGGGCTGGACATGATCATCATGCCGCCTGGTCGCAACACTCGTTTGATTTCTCTGAACATCGCCTCATGCTCGGTGTGATGCTCGATAGTCTCAAAACTTACCACCAGATCGACCGCCGCATCCGGTAGCGGAATCTGCGCACATCGACCGACGAGGAATTCGAGATTGGGCCGTCCATACGCAGCCTTCGCATGCTCGATTGCATCGGGCGCGATATCTACGCCATATACCCGAGTTGCCGTCCCGGCCAGCAGGAAAGACCCGTATCCTTCGCCGCAGGCAATATCAAGCACGATCTTTCCCGCTGAACAATCCTTCGCCATGGCATACCGATGCAGATGCTCGAGAGCAATGGTCCCCTGCATCTCCGGGAGGAATCGCTCACCGGTCGCCTCAAGCACGATCGGTTGGTTGCCCGTCTCGATCACCACTGGCCCCCTTCTGTGGGTATGGATTCCGCCACCTGCGCGATCAGCGCGAGGCCCGCGGGATAGCGGTACGGCACGATCCGGCATTCATCAAAACCGCTTTCCAGGACCCGGCACCAGACATCGGCCCCGAACTCGGTATGCACGGTTAACGACGCGTCCGTACACCCTTCACTGCCATGCACACTCACCGGCAATCCCTGACGTCCACGCGTCAGTCGACCCACAACCACAGGCACGGTAAAGAGGCAGGCCCCCCCGGGGCGAAGCACACGACGACACTCCCGCAACCCTCGCGTCGCATCCGGCACATGCTCCAACGTATCGGAATGAACCACGACATCAAACGAGCGCGCCTCGAACGGCAACGTCATCATGTCGCACTCAGGATACCGAACGAGTCGATGCCCCGGCAGCAAGGACAGCGTCCCGCTCAACGTTCCCGCCTCGTTGATCTCCAAGATATCGCAGCGACGCGCTGCGGCCGTGTCCACCCATTCCTTCAACGTCATCGCGGCGCGAGTCCAGCGTAGCAACGCATCGGCCAGCGCGATCGACCGCACATTCGAACCGCACCCGGTGCAAGAGGTCCCCTGCTGCACGTTGATATACTCCGCCTCTCCCGAGGATAGTCCCCACTGGGCGATGAGTTCGCTCCACAACACATCGTGATGCGTAAACGCGTCGCCGCCGCACACCCTACAGGGCGAGAGCGTTGTTCGTTCGTTCATGGTCTCTTTCTTGATCGTCGACACCACAGAGCTGTGCCTTGACCAGCTCGACCGCAATCAGTCCGAAGCAGAATTCTGAGGGAGCCGACGTGAAGGCGACCGCATCATGCATCCAGTGATGCTGGACGTGTTGTTGTTGCGTCCCGTCGGCGAGCGCGATACTCATCGCATAGTCGCCTGGATGTAACACCGGCATCACAAATTCCAGCTCTGCCAGAAACCGCGTGCCCTGTAACAATGGCTTCGGAAATGCCTGCTCGGACACAGAGGTATTTGCGCCGAACAAGGACTGACCGAACCGATTGCGCACGAGAAATCCGACGATCGGGCTCGTCAGCCGAACTGAAGTAACGCACCAGACGCGAAGCGACACACGTTCACGCTTGGTCACCGTCTGAATCGTGCGACCGGTCTCGTCGGAGAACGTGATGCGCTCGATCCACGCCTGCCGGCCATCGGATGCGCGCTCGCCGGCTCCGGCGGAGAGTGCCAGGACCTTTGCCGGCCCCACCTGCATTCGCGTGTCTGTGTCGAGCGTCCCCGACCGGCCCTCGCCTCGATCTCCTGTCGGCACCGGTTTGGACCTGGCAGGCCCGCCGTGCAAATACCCGTCACACACAACCTTGGCTTCTCCCATCCCGGCTACTCGCCCCCGCTCCAACCAGAGCGCCTTGCGGCAGAGGCTCAATACAGCCGAGGAGTCATGACTGACGAACAACACCGTGCCCTGCTCCATAAACGTCCGGAGAAACCGCATGCATTTCTGAACGAAGAACGCATCTCCCACGGCCAAAGCCTCGTCGATGACCAAGATATCGGCCTGCACATGCGCCATCACCGCGAACGCAAGCCGCACGATCATGCCACTCGAATAGGTCTTGACCGGCTGATCGATCCCCGCACCGATATCCGCAAATGCCAGCATGTCCTCAAGCCGTTCCTCGATCTCGTTCTGCGACAGACCGAGCAAGGTTGCGTTCAGACGAACATTCTCGCGTCCCGTAAATTCCGGATGAAATCCTGCACCAAGTTCCAGCAAGGCCGCCACACGTCCCTGCGACTCAATACGGCCGCTCGTCGGGCTCACGGTGCCGACGATCAACTGCAGCAGCGTGGATTTTCCAGACCCATTCCGCCCGATGATGCCCAGCGTCTCGCCTTTGTTGACCTCGAAGGACACATCCTCGAGCGCATGGACTTCACGGTAATACTGAGTGGGCATCCGCCCAAGTGCTTTTTGAATTGGAGGCAGTATCCACTGTTTGCCCCTATCCTGCGGTCGATCGTACACACGATAGGTCTTCGACAGATTGGACACTCGAATCACCCACTCAGAGGACATCGGCGAACGCTTTCCGGGTCTTGTGAAACCACAGCAACCCGCACCATGCGATCACGTAGCTGCCCAGACAATAGGCCGCGATCCCTGTCCAGGATGGACCTTTGCCCCATATCAACAGATCCTGCGCCTGCATGATCAGAAAGGTGAGCGGATTCCCATACAGCAAGCCTCGATAGGCATCGGGAAAGGCCGACAGCGGATAGAACACAGGCGAAAGGAACAGCATGATCGTCGTCAACGGCCCGCTCGCCTGACCGATATCCCGGATAAAAACGCCGGCAGAGGCCAGAAACCACGACATGCCGAGCGTCACCAACACCAAGGGAATGAACAGAAGCGGCACCAGCAACATCGTCCAATGTAGCGACCGATGCAAAAGACCGTAAAAGAGAATCAAGACGCATGTACTAACCGCCGCATGAAACACCGCCGACCCCAGCGAGGTCCAGGCCAGAATCTCCAGCGGAAAGACGATCTTCTTCACATAGTTACCGTGATTCACAATCAAGTACGGCGCGCGATGCATGCTTTCCGCAAACAGCGCGTGAACGATTAACCCAGCGAACACGAGCAGACCAAAATCCAGGGCGCTTTCTCCCTCTCGCCCCCATCGCAGTCCGAATGCGCCCCGAAAGACCAGTGTATAGACCGTCAGCATCAGAAGCGGATGCAGGAACGCCCACACCACGCCCAGAAACGACCCGCGATACCGGCTCACGATTTCCCGTCTGGTCAATTGACGAATCAGGCTCCAATGCGAGCTCACACTGGTGAACACCATCAGGGGCGAGACGCTGTGTGGAGGTGAGAGCATTGGTTAGCCTTCAGCTGAGACACGCCGTGTAGGGGCCTCCCGAGGATACGATCCGTACAATACTATGGCCGCGTGGCAAGAGCCTGATCGAGTCTCAAAAATCACGCTGCTGAAATATCAGGCAGGCACCGGTGAGTAACACCCCGGCGTACATCAGCCCATAGAGCGACGCCATCATGACGTATTCCGGCGCTGCAACAATCCCCACTGCGGCCTGCCCCTTGATGTTCAGCATTTCGAGGTTGGGGCAGAGATAATAGAGCAGGTCTACGAGCGACGTGACCGGTCCGCTGTCGCTGTTGGCCACCACCGTCCGCAAATCAGCCGTCAGATGGCCGATCACATAGAAGCCCAGCGTGAAAATCGCGCTCAACGTCGTCGAACTAAACGTCGAAAAAAAGAGCGCGACGGCCGTCACCACCACGATCTCGACAAAGATCAGCAGGACCGCCTGAAACATGGAGAACTGAATCGGCACATGGTACAGCCATAGGGTGAGAAGAAACACGGCGACCATGATGGTCATATTCACGAACAAAGTCAGCGTTAAGCCAAGATACTTACCCAGGACGAAAGCGGCTCGGCTGATCGGCCTCGCCATAATCGTATAAATCGTACGCCGCTCGATCTCCTTATTCACCAGACTGATACCGACGAAAATGGCAATGATGACGCCGATCAAATTGATGGCCGCCAAGCCCATATCGGCAATCACCTTGTGGTGTTCCGTAATCGACAAATCCGCCAGCAACACGGACAGTCCGATGAGCAAGCCTGCGAACAACACCAGGTTATAGAGAATCTTGTCTCGCAAGCTTTCCCGAAATGCGTTCAAGGCAATGACACCGATCGCCCCCATCAAGACGCCCTCCCACTGATCATGTACGGCAATGGCTGCGCCCCCTGTTGCGTGGCCTCCTGGAAATACAGATCTTCGAGCGATGCCTTATGGGGTGTCACCGACAGCAACCGCCCTCCCTGTCGACGAATCTCCCCGACAAGCGCATCGACCGCGTCGGGGCTCGGCAAGACAATGAGACACTGTGGCCCTTGCTGCAACACGCGAGTCGCCAGCGAGTGAATGAACGCATTCCCCTCAACGTTGAGTTGCTGGCAAACCACCTCAACGGATTGCGTATGATCCTGCCGGACCAGTTCATCGACTCGGCCGCTCGCGACGAGACGCCCCTTCATGACAATGCCGACCCGATCACAGATCATCTCCACATCGTGCAGAATGTGCGTGCTGAAAAAGACGGTTTTCCCGCAATCGCGCAGACTCAAAATCAGATCGCGGACCTGCTTGCGTCCGACCGGATCCAGTCCGGTCATCGGCTCATCGAGGATAATCAATTCAGGATCGTGGATCAGCGCCTGCGCCAAGCCGACACGCTGCAACATGCCTTTGGAGAATTTTCGCAACTGCCGGGCACGTGCCTCCGTGAGCCCGACGAGCCCCAACAGGTCCGTGACCCGCTGGTTGATGGCGGCTCGATTCAAACCAGCCAATTGTCCATAAAACCCGAGGAACTCCTCGGCCGTCAGATAGTCATAGAAATAGGGAGACTCCGGCAAGAAGCCGATCCGGCGACGCGTGGCCACATCACCCGCCGGTTGTTCCAGGAGGTACGCCTGCCCGCTTGTCGGCCGCACCAGGCCCAGTAGAATCTTTAATGTGGTCGTCTTCCCTGCCCCGTTCGGTCCCAGAAAGCCGAAAATCTCTCCCCGGCGAACGGTGAGGCACAATCCATCCAACGCGACGAACGGCGGCCGCCCGGGCCAGCCGGAAGCGTAGGATTTGGTTAGATTGTCTGTGACGATAACATCCACGGCATTCCTCCATCCTCACTGCACGGTCGGCAGCGGAGTCTCCATCGAACCGGTTCCTTTCAAAGACTGCGCCGCACTCCCCAACCGGCACGCCACTTTCTCGTGAATCCGAAGTCGCTCGCGTGTGGAGGAGGCGGTGACGGCTCCGGTCAGGCTATTGAGTTCATACTGTCCACCCAACGGATCCACCGGCAGTCTGGTAATGATGCCGCGCAACAGGAGATCTTCCAATTTCGCCGGCGCCTGCCCATAGCGGGTACGGTACCGACCGATACCCTCTTCGAGAAAGCGCAGATCCTGTTCCTGTACAATTTCTTTCATCCGTCGAACCAACGCCTCTCGTATCCGCTCATCGGTCACACTCCGCGAAAAACGCTGCAGGAATTCAAGCGCTGCCGAGGCATCGCCGCTTTCCACCGTCATCCGTGCGGCCAATTGCGGGAGATACGCAGGTGCACCGGGCACGCGCGCCGCGATTCGAAAGAATTCCCCACCCGCTGCCGGGTCACAACGTTCGTAGTACGAAATGTAGCCGGCCAGGAACGGCAGTTGCCAACTCGCCGGATTGTGCCGAATCCCCTTTCTCAAGATCGCCACACCTTCGTCATGGCGACCGACCAACACGCCGAGAAAGAGTCCGGTAGCCTGGTACGGCGGAACGAACGTGGGATCCAAATCCGTCAGGACATCGACGGCGTGGTACGTCCAGGTATACCCTAGCTGCGTGTCTCGCCTCGCGCCGATATGCTGAACCGCCTGCAGCCAAATCAGATCGGCGACGACCTGCCGATACCCGAGTACGGCCAGTTTCAAAAAATCTCCCTTCGGGAGGTAAGCGAGTTGCTCGGCCCGCGCACCTGCATCCCGGTTACGATCGAGAGCGTTCAGCAGTACCGAGGCACCGACCAGTAAGGCCACACCGAACATGACCTGACCGACGAACCGCTTGGCGGAAGACCCAGGGGGTACGTGCTTCATCCCGCCATGTCCTTTTCATGCAGGGCTGCACGCAACGGAGCGACATCTACATTCAAGAAGGCCTGGTCGATACTGTTCTTGCTCCATTGTTTGAATCGATCCTGACGGGATTGAATTTCCTGCAACTCATGCTTGGCCTCGTCGACCAGTCCCTGATCCATCCATAAGCGAGCGAGGAGCGCACGGGCTGGGAGAAAGTTCGGCTCCAACCGTCGCGCCTCTTGTGCGTGTCGCTCGGCATCCGCAAGCTCTCCCAGCATCCATTCCAACCGGGCCATTTCATAGCGATACGGGGCGGAATAGGGGGCGAGTTGGACGGCTCGCGCATACACGCGCAACGCCGCACGCAGCCAATTGTTCCGTTGTTCAAGAGAGCCGCTGATCCCCGAGGGCGGATACGCCGCCGACACGTACAGTTGAGCCAAGAGCCCCAACAACCGACTGTCCAACGGGTTCAATTCGATCGCGATTTTGAACTCCGCATGCGCGAGGCGGAAGGCCTCCTGTTCATGCGATATTTCGAACGCCCTCGCATAAACCGACCCGAGACCGTGATGATACAGAGACTTTCCCGGGTCCCACGCGATCGCTTCCTGCAATCCCTGGATGGCCGTGGCCGTCTCTCCCGCCGTGGCTCGGCGTGAGGCCGAGTCAAACATCATCCAGGCCATGCCGGATCGAATGACTTCCAGGACGACTACCAGCAGGAGGCCGGCAACTCCCATCCCCCACGCCCATCGCGGTCGAATCGGAACGACATGCACGACTGCGGCCGCCTGGTTCGTAAGTCGCCCGGCTGAAACAATCAGACCGGCACAGAGCACGAGGAGAATCGCCACGGCCGACTCGCGCAAACTGGAATCAACCGCGGCATGAGCGAGGAGCGCAAAGGTTCCGCCTCCGAGGCCCACAATGAGGCTTCGTTGGCGGCGAGACAACCTTGCCTGGAGCGCACGCCGGAGTTCATGCCCCACCATCAGCACACCGGCGACAAACACCACCATCGCGCCGACTCCCATCTCAACCCCCATTTGCAGGTAGTCGTTATGCGGCGTCTGCGCAACCTTTCCATACCGTGCAATTTCTCCTTCGACCGGAAGCGCGTAACGAGGATAGGTGTATTGATACAGCCCGAGTCCGATGCCGAACGGATGATCGGCCATCTGACTCAATGCTCCCTGCCACATCTGCCAACGTGCATATGAGAGGGGATTCTGCTGATGTTCCGCCTGCACCCGTTCCCGCAACGGCGTGGGAAGGAGCAGGCCCGCCGACACGAGCAGCACCAGACAGGTGCCCGCCGGCCTCCAGCCGTATCGCACGGTCAGAATAAAGGCCGTCGCCACCAGCACCACCAGCATGCCGCCGCGCGATTGGGTGAGCAACACGGCGAGGAATAGGCCACATAAGGACGCGGCGACGCCGAACCACCACATCGTTGGCGTGAGCAAGGGCCAGAACCCTGTTGCCTTCCGTCGATATCCATAGACTGCGCAGCTCAGCAGAATGGCCCAACTCACTGACAGATACCCGGCAAGAAAGTTGGGGTTAAAGAATGTGCCACTGGGCCTCACGACATTCCGGGCGAAGCCTTGGAGGAGGGCCAAGGCGACTTCGCCGACTCCCATCAGGACGATCACCAGCGTCAGCGTATACACATGCTCCCATCGGTCCACACAAGAGACAAGCAAATAGAACAACGTTGCATAGCCGATGATCATAATCAGCCACTGCCGGCTGGGATGAGCATAGGGAGACGTAAACGTCGCGACGGCCGCAAAAGCGAGAAACGCCACAACCGCGTATCCCACCGACAGCACAGGCACCGTCAGACGCCCGTGCCGGATGCTCAGCACCATCGCGCCTCCGAGCCACCCGAGAATCACGAGACGAATGATCATCTGCGCGACATGCGTGGTCCCTCCCTCCAAGAGTGGAGAGTAGATGATGAGGGCGCTGGTCAGAATCAACGGAATGGAAGACCGGATGTTCATCGAGGGCCGCGACTTGTCATTTTCTCCTGCTTTATCAGAGAGCCGTGATTTGGCAAAGAGAAATTGAATACGGCGGCGAGCCGCGTGATGGGCGGAGATGGGACCTGCCACGACTCAGAGGGAGCTCACAGAGCCGTCAATCGAAATGAAAACGGGGAAGGAACCGTGTTCCTCCCCCGTCGTTGAGGACTCCTGCGCGTGATCGTTAGCTGATCACGTCGTCAGGAACCGCCTGGGTCAAACCACCCTTGATGTCATTGACGGACCACCCGTCGATGGTCGGGTCATTGTCGATGCTGGCTACCGCTGAAGCGGTGAAGCCGACTGAACCCGCCGTCGAGCTGGCGGCAGACGGCACTGCAGGGGAAGCGTCAGTCTGAACCGTGCAACCGACCGGCGCGCCGCAGGGAATCTGGTCGACGCCGACGTTGTTGCCCGAGGCGGCGTTACCCAGGATGGCGGGGCTTCGGTAGGTGTACCGGTTGGTCGTCCCGGCAAGGGCGTAACCGATTTCAGAGAAGCTACCGTAACGCGAGTTTTCGCTCAGGTAGGCCGTCTCAGCCACGAAGATCGCGCCCAGGTTGGTCTTAGCTTCCGACTGGCGCGACTTAGCTTGATAGCGCAAGAAGTTCGGAATGGCGATGGCCGCCAAGATTCCGATAATCGCCACCACGATCATCAACTCAATCAGCGTGAAACCTTTTTGACTCTTCACTTGCTTCAACATACAGCCTCCCTTTCCTATTGTTACCACTTCATCCCGCACAACTTTCATCTCTGTGTCACTGTCCGAAACCGCCTGTTCACGCTCAGCAGATCTTGGGTATAGCAGCTTCTATGCCCAACACCTCCTTCCTGTAGTTTCTTGTCTTTCGTTTCATATTCCAGGTAGTTACGCCCATCGCCACCCTTCCCTCTCTTCGGCCTGTCGATGCCCGGTTCCGTTTTCCGTCACCAGATGACAAGTTTTGGTGCCAACGTCAGCCAGTCACGTCGTTAGGGTCTGCAGCGGTCAACCCCTGCTTAGCATCATTCACATACCAGCCATCGTGAGTCGGGTCCGAATCCAGATCCGCCGCAGCCGTCGCCGTAAACCCAGAGGATGAGGTCGTGGCAACACCCACGATGCCGGTGTAAGCAATCGTTCCCACAGCCGGAGTTTCTGTCCGGATCGTGTCGCAACTGCCGGCAGATCCGCACAACGTCCCTCCGTTCGCTCCCATCCCAGCTCCAATTCCCAACCCCGTTCGATAGGTGTAGCGGTTCGTTCCTCCCTCGGCGATCGCGAATCCGATATCCGTAAAGTTCCCGAATTGTTTTTGTTCACTGAAAAATGATGTCTCCGCCACAAAGATACCTGCCAAATTCGATCGCGCCTCGGCCTGCATCGCCTGCGCCCGGTACCGAAGAAAGTTCGGTATCGCAAATGCCGCCAAGATGCCCACGATCACCACCACGACCATGAGTTCGATCAGCGTGAACCCTGTTTGCTTGGATGACCGCGCCATAACGTAGTGGCTTCCATAAGCAGGGCTTATGCCACGAAGCGGCACGTGGGAAAAGGCATACCTAACCCACGGCCGACATTGACATTTTTCCCTGCAGCGCGAATGGACTCGGGCTAAAATCCGCCAAGAAAGGCGGAACGCACCAAGGAATGTGCCAAAAATTGACTGAATCGAACAGTCACGGTGCGACACCCATCCCAAGACGGTCTCGCACACAGCCTGCTGAATGTGTCGTGTCACAATCGAGAGGACGGAGGGGAAATCCGGGGCGGAGTGCGAAACAGATGACCGGAATGAAGGCAAACAGGTCTAAGGTCAGGAAGGGACGGGCAGGAACTACGGAGCCGGGGAAGCGGCTTTCCGTTCAGTGACACGCCGAATGGCCTGGCGAATCCGCTCTTCATTGGAAGGATCGCCCAAGCCAAGATCGCGAAATCGTTGCATCAGCTTATCGTTGGACGGATCCAGTTCGAGAGCATGAAGGAGCGCCTCTCGGCCGTCAGATAGGTGTTGCTGCTTCAAATAAATTTCGCCCAAGTGCTCGTAAATCACCGGGTCGTCGCCGACTAACGCCACGGCGCGTTTCATCTCCGACAGCGCTTCGTTCAGCAGCCCCTTCTTAAAGAAGGCCCAGGCCAGACTATCCACATAGTAACCATTGGTCGGCCTGAGCGCGACGGCCTGTTTCGTCAACGAGATCGCTTCCTCGATCTTCACGCCGCGTTCTGCATAACTGTAGCCAAGGTAATTCAGCGCGTCGGCATGGTGAGGATCTAATGCCAGCGTGGTTTCCATCGACTTCACCACGTCCTCGAATCGGTTCAATTTATCGTAGGCCGTGCCCGCATTGAAATGCAGATCCGCGTTATCGGGGTTATGGCGTATCCCCTCCTGGAAGGCCTGGAGAGACGGTTCATATTCCTCTACCTGAAAATACGACAACCCGAGAACGATGTGAGTCTCCGGCTGTTTGGGATTCAACCGACTGGCTTCCCGCAGATGTTGGATGGCTTCAGAATATTGTTTGGTCCGGTATAGCAGCACTCCCAAATGCAAGTGCCCCTCGAAATACGAGGGCTCTAGCGTGAGATTGTGGCGATAGGCCGCAATCGCATTGGGATAGTCTCTGGTTTCTTCATAGAGATACCCCAAGTAGTCACGAACCTTGAGCTCACTCGGACGCACGGTGAGAATCTGGGTCAATTGTTGAATGGCTTTGGGATAATTCCTCTGCTCCCCGTAAACCAGCCCCATTCTGAGCTGCGCGTCAAGATCCGCGGGGTCCTCCGCCAAAATCTCCTGCAGCTCCCGTAACGCCTCATCATACTGCTTGGCCGACACTTGCAGGCGAATGAGATGGTGCCGGATGTCGCGGTTCTTCGGATTCACCCCCTGCAAATAGCGGCGGTAAATATCAATGGCCTTGTCGCGATCCTGCTTGGCTTCATACACGGATCCCAGGGCGACGTACGCTGGTTCAAATGCTGGATTCAGCGTCACCGCCTGTTCGAAATGAGTCGTGGCCTTCTCGAAATCCCTGGCTTCGACGCCGATGCGACCGAGGTAATAGTAGCCGACGGCGGAATCCGGGCTGACCTTGATTCCCGAACGGATCGTGTCCTCGGCTTCCGCATAGTGTTTTTGATTCGCCAGCAGGAGCCCCTTGGCAAAGAAATGCTCGCTGCGCTGCGGCTCTTGCTCGATAGCACGATTGAACAAACGCAGCGCCTTGTCCGGCTTCCCTGCCGCAGCATACATCCCGCCGAGTTGACCGAGCACCTGCGCATCCAACCCAGGAGCCTCGGCAACGTCATCAGCAAAGCGCACGGCAGACGGCACATCACCTGCCGTAAAATTCAATATGGCCAGCCTGGCCTTGAGGTAGTCCGACGAGGGGTCTGCCTGCAGGGCAAGTTGGTACTCCTTGATCGCTTGCTCGGTCTCCTGATCCAACTCAGCTTGATAGCCGAGCAAAAAATGATAGGACGCGCGAGAATCCAAGGAGGGAGTCGCGACGCGCGGTACCGCAGGTGTCGCAACCGGAGCGACCGGGGCAGCAGGACGAGCCGGCGGAGTGGTCTGACAGGCAGTCGTCGCACAAGACAGCGCAGCCAACAACACGACTGTCGCTCTCACGCTCAAAGCCCCACGAGGGGGAAGCGGCTGCCGGCGTTCTTCACACGTTGGTTGCACAATAGATCCGCTCGACTTGCAGGGAGACTGCCGGGTGAACTCAGAACGATGGAGGATTATACCGACCCTGAAAAGAACGCGTCAAACGACCTCTCGAGTCTCGAGATTCTCAAACTTGGCAAATCGATCGTGGAAGAATAGCTCGCGCTTGCCGATCGGACCGTTACGATGCTTACTGACCAGAATGTCGGCGATCCCCTTCCGTTCCGTGGCCGGTTCGTAGACTTCTTCGCGATAGATGAACATCACCACGTCGGCGTCCTGCTCGATGGCGCCGCTCTCGCGCAAGTCGGCCAGCATCGGTACCGGCGGTTTTCTGGCCTCCACCGCACGACTCAACTGCGACAGGGCAATCACAGGCACATTGAGTTCCTTGGCGAGACTTTTCAAGGAGCGTGAGATATCGGAAATTTCCTGCTGCCGCGACTCGGAATCGCTTTTACCCTGCATCAGTTGGAGATAGTCCACGATCAGCAAGTCGAGGCCTCGCTCGGCCTTCAGGCGCCTAGCCTTTCCCCGCATCTGCTGCACCGTCACGGCACCGGAATCGTCGATGAAGATGGGGGCCTGCTCGAGCTTGCCGGCCGCTTCGGCCAGCCGCCACCAATCTTCCTTTTGCAGTCTGCCGGTCCGCAGCGAGTGCGAGTCCACACGAGCCTCAGAGCTCAGCATACGAAGGACGAGCTGCGGTTTCGACATTTCGAGACTGAAAATGCCGACCACGGTTCCTGCATGAAGTGCCGCATGCTGGGCCATACCCAGCGCCAGACTGGTCTTTCCCATGCTTGGCCGTCCGGCCACGATAATTAAATCCGACGGCTGCAATCCCGCGGTCAGATCATCCAAGTCGATGTATCCAGTCGGCACACCAGTCACTCGCTCTTTCCGCTTGGACAACTTATCCACAACATCCAGGCTTTCCTTGATGATCTGATTCACCTGTGTGAACGAGCGGTCCAGCTTGCCTTGGGCAAGGCCAAAGACGGAGCGTTCGGCAAAATCGAGCAGCTCATCGACGGCGGCGGTGCCGTCATACCCTCGCGTGATCACTTCCGTGGAGGTTTCAATCAAGCCACGCAACAATGCCTTGTCACGAACGATTTTACTGTGATAGCGGATGTTTGCTGCTGTCGGGACGACTTGCACCAGTTCCGCGAGATACGCCGAGCCTCCCACCGCGTCGAGTTCCGAACGTCCTTTCAGGCACTCCGTCAGCGTAATCTGATCGATGACTTCGCCGCGATCAGATAACTCCAGCATGGCCTGGTAGATCTTACGATGCGCGGTCCGGTAGAACTCCTGATCCGTCAGCACTTCCATAGCCTTGGCCATGGCCGTATTGTCCAGCAGGATCGCACCGAGCACGGATTGCTCAGCCTCGATGTTTTGCGGAGGGAGCCTAGGGGCGGTGAGGTCGACGGCGGAAAGGGATTTCATGCTCGCCTCCCCTGCCGTCGAGCCTGAGCAGCAATGCGCTTCAGGCGCCCCGCTTCAGGCTCGGTCGAGGCAGACGGTGCAAGCTCAGCGGAAGGATCGATGGCCCGAAAGACCCGGTCGACATCCAGCGCAAATCCCGTGGATGCAGCAGTACGACCGAACCTCCCCATCAAGTGATCGTAACGACCGCCACCACCTAATTCCGCGCCGATGCCCGTGGCAAACACATCGAAGACAATCCCGTCGTAGTATTCAAAGCCCCGGAATTCCCCCAGATCGAGCAGCACGGACGACCGTCTGGTCGGATCAAGCTGTTCATAGACATGAGCCAATCGATCAAGCGGTGCGAGCAGGGTGCGGTCACGCCCGACCAGCTTTCGCCCCCGCGCCAACACCTCCGGACCACCGCATAACTCCAGCACCTCAAGAATCACCTGCGCGGTCGGTTTGGGCACACCGTCCCGCACCAACAATTCCTCAAGCAACGGCATGTCTTTCCGCGCAGCCGCCAATTCCACGCGCTTCTGTCCCTCGGGCGACAGGCCAGAACGGACTAACAACGCCGTGAAGAAACCGACATGTCCGACCGCGACCTTAAACGAGGAAAGCCCTACCTGGTTCAGACATTCCAGGAGAAGGGTCAACACCTCCACATCACCAGCCACTCCATCGACCCCAATGAGTTCAGCTCCGACCTGAAAAATTTCACGGTCGCGTCCCGCATGTTCCCGTTCATACCGGAACACGGAGGTGCGATAACAGAGCCTCAGTGGCAACCGTTCCCCCATCATGCCCATCGCCACGGTTCTCGCAATCTGCGCCGTTGCGTCCGGTCGCAGCAGCATCAGGCGGCCGGTGGTCCGATCGACCAGTTGATAACATTTTTCGATGACTTCCGGTTCGAGACCCGGTGCGAGCACATCGAGGTACTCAAACATCGGCAAGATGATTTCGTCGTAGCGGCCGCGGGCAAGCACGCCGAGCAGCGTTTCTTCAAGACGACGAATACGGCGTGCGGCGTCCGGCAGAATGGTGCTCATCCCAACAGGAATAAGCGACCGTTCCCGACCAGCCACCAGCGGAGTGGAGGAAGACGAGGCTTTCAACGAACGGGAGCCCATGATCGACTGCTGGGCACGTTACAACCCTTTCGACAGGTCGGCGACCTTTACGGAAAGGATGTGCTTGCTGTTGGTAATCTGATCGAGGACGGATGTCGGCAGCGGTGCGTCGAGGCCGAAAATCAACAGGGCGTTCCCGCCACGCTCCTCCCGCGAACATTGCATGCGCGCGATATTGATATTGTGATCGCCAAGAATATGCCCGACTGTGCCGATCACGCCCGGACGATCCTCGTTCAGGATCAACAACAGATGGTTGTCTGGCACCACCTCGACCTTGAATTGATCGATTTCGATGATGCGCGGATCCTTCCGATGATAGAGGGTGCCTGCAACTTGGTGAGATTTCTTGCCGCCTTCGACGCGGACGCGAATGACGCTGGTAAAATCGCCGGCATCGCTGATTTTCACCTCTTTGACTTCGATACCGCGTTCCTTGGCGACCACGGGCGCATTCACGTAATTGACGGGATCTTCCAGAATCGGGGTCAAGAGCCCCTTCAACACGGCGATCGTCAACGGCGCGACATTCAACGCGGCCACATCCCCGCTGTATTCGACGGTCAATCGCTCCAGACCACCTTCGAGCAATTGTGACTGCAACAGGCCGACACGCTCGCCGAGCGAGAGGTACGGCTGGAGCTGCGGCAACAACTCCGGGGACACGGAAGGAATGTTGACCGCCCCACGAGCGATTCCCTTAGTGAAGTAGGCCACGATCTGTTCGGCAATTCCAACGGCCACGTTCTCCTGCGCTTCGGTCGTGGACGCGCCGATGTGCGGCGAACAAATAAAGTTGTCCAACGCCAGCAGTGGATTATCCGCCTTCACCGGTTCGTCATCGAACACGTCGAATGCCGCCGCCGCAACTTTCTTCGATTTCAGCGCGTCACAGAGATCGCCCTCATGCACAATCCCGCCGCGGGCGCAATTGGCAATCATGACGCCCGGCTTCATCTTGGCAATAGCCTGTGCATTGATGAGCGATTTAGTTTCGGGAGTGAGTGGCGTATGCACCGAGATCACATCGGCTTTGCGGAAGAGTTCATCCAGGTCGACAATGGTCACGCCCATCTTCTCGGCCCGCTCAGGCGCCAAGTAGGGATCATAGGCCAACACCTGCATCCCGACTCCCTGGGCAAGTTTCGTGAGATACCCGCCGATCTGTCCAACCCCAACGATGCCTAGAACCTTGTTGCATAATTCGACGCCCATGAATTTCTCTTTTTCCCACTTGCCGCTCTTGGTCGAAGCGGTGGCCTGCGGGATTCGACGCGACATCGAAAAAATCATGGCCATCGTATGCTCGGCGGTGGTCACGGTGTTGCCACCGGGAGTGTTCATGACCACAATCCCGCGACGGGTTGCGGCAGGCGTATCGACGTTGTCCAGTCCGGACCCAGCTCGTCCGACAACCTTCAGGCGCTCAGCAGCCGCGATCACTTCTGCCGTGACCTTCGTCCCGGAGCGGACGATCAGACCGTCTGCATCCTTGATTTCCTTCAGCAGTTCCTCTTTCGGCAGCTTAGTTTTCACCACCACCGTAAAGCCGGCCTTTTCCAGTACCTCGACTCCCTGCTTTGACAGACTGTCGCTGACCAAGATTTTCATTATCGTGACGCCTTACCTGAAGGTGACTGTGTGACTTACGACTTCCCCATAATAATCTCTTGAGCCCTGGCCACCCCGCTCCCCAATTTTACGGGATATCCCAGACCCTTGATCACCATTTCAACGGCCGCCAAGGCCGTGATGACGTCAAAACTGTCGATATAACCCATATGCGAGATACGGAAGATCTTCCCTTTCAGATGATCCTGACCACCCGCAGCCGTCATCCCGTACTGAGTCCGCAAATTTTTGTAGACGGCCTGACCATCCACACCTTCCGGCGCTGAAATGGCGGTCAACGCGTCGCTTGGCCGTTCTTGAGGGAAAATGGAAAGTCCAGCCGCCTTGATGCCTTCTCGCATGGCCGTCGCCAGCATGGCATGGCGGGCAAACACGGCTTCCAACCCTTCGGCCTTCAGGATGTTCATGACTTCCTTGAGGCCCAGAATCAGCGACACAGCCGGCGTATAGGCAGTCGTGCTCTTCTGTTGGTTTTCCCGTTCCCGCTTAAAATTGAAATAGAACGCGGCATTCTTGGCCTTATCGGCCAGACGCCAAGCCTTGTCGCTCACGCTGGCAAAGGCCAATCCCGGAGGCAGCATCAACGCCTTTTGCGAGCCGGTGATGACGACATCGAGCCCCCAGGCATCCGTCTTGAGATCGAGCACTCCCAGGGCCGTAATCGCATCGACCACGAGAATGGTGTCTTCGTATGGCTTCACGATTTCGGCGAGGGCTTTGACATCGTGGGCAACGGCCGTGGAAGTTTCGCTTGCTTGGACATACACCGCCTTAATCGAGGGGTCTTTCTTCAGGGCATCCGCCACAGCTTGCGGGTCGATGGCACGTCCCCATTCGACCTTTAACTCCGTGACCTGGGCACCGAACGTCTTGCAAAGCTTCGTCCACCGTTCCCCGAACTTGCCGCCGTTGATGGTGAGCGCCTTATCACCGGGGGAGAGAAAATTCGATACCGATCCTTCCATGCCGCCGGTACCGGACGCCGCGAGAATCAACACATCGTTCCGGGTTTGAAACAGCCACTTGAGATCCTCACGCACCTCGGCAAACAATTTATCGAACTCAGGAGCCCGGTGGTGAATCATCGGCCTGGCCATGGCGAGCAGCACCTCCGGAGGAACAGGGGTGGGGCCTGGAGCCAGCAGATACCGTTTGAGCATGGGACGATCCTCCTCGCTGTGCGGAACGAACAATGTCAGGGATTTAGAAGGCGCGTACGCTACCACAGCCCCCCCTGGGTGTCAAGGCGAGGATTCTCGAAGTTGCTTATCTTTTCAGTATGTTCACGAGGTCGCCGTGATACGTAGTCACAGAGAATTCATCATCGACCCATACCCCGTTTCGACAAAATTCGAGGGACGACGGCGAACAAAATCTCCACTCGAACTCATTCAATTTCTTGACAACCCGGGACCTCATCGATAGGCTACCTTTCGAGAGTCAACAACCGCACAGTTCCCCGAACAGCCTAGCAGGTGTCTCTATGCATGCACGTTCATTTGGCGCTGGTATTCGCTCGCTGCCGCTCCTCTCGATGTGCCTTCTATCCCTATCATGGACGGCGATCGCCGGAGCAGAATTGCCTACCACGCCTCAGGGTGATGCCCCCGCTCCGACAGAAGGAACTGACATCGCTCCGACAGAGGGTGCTGAAACCGACCAACCGACTCCTCAGTCCATCGTGCAGGAACCGGAATACTTGTTGGACGAAGAGGATCGTGCGACCGCCGCAGAAGTCGAAGCCGCCGAATCGTCGACAGCCGTCGCCACCGAACCGTCAACTGAGGTCCCGCCGGCTGAAGCCTTGCTGCAATTCAAACCATTGAGCGGCAACACCGCCAGATTTACAGACTTACTGACGCCGCCGGCCGAGGTTATTCAGGAAGCAACGGCCGAACAAGCACAGGAATCAGAGAGCGCCCCCGAATACAATGTGCCGATCGTTCTGGATCCTTCCGTGCAGGGCCATATTCGGTTTTTCAACGTCGCGATCCGCAACCGATTCGAACAGTGGCTCATCCGCCTCAGCCACTATCGCCCGCTCGTCGACAGCATCTTCACGGAATTCCAGCTGCCGAGTGATCTGATCTATTTGTCGTTGGTTGAAAGCGGCTTCAACCCCCACGCCTATTCCCGTGCCCGAGCAGCCGGACCGTGGCAGTTCATGAAGGGAACGGCGAAAGTCTATGGGTTGCGCGTCGATAGCTATGTAGACGAACGGCGGGACCCTGTGAAATCGACCGTCGCAGCCGCACGCTATCTGCGTGACCTCTACGATTTATTTGGAACCTGGCCTTTGGCGATGGCCGCGTACAATGCCGGAGAAGGCAAGGTCATGCGAGCCTTGCATACGGCGCAGGCCGAGAGCTTCTCCGACATCGCCAAGACACGCCTCATCCGCCGTGAAACGAAGGAATATGTGCCGCGGTTTATGGCAGCCACCATCATCGCGAAGAACCCGGATCGGTACGGGTTTCCTCAGAACGACGTCCGCCCCCATCAGTTCGAGGAAGTGATCGTACGCCGGCCCATTCACTTCAAGGCGATTGCAAATGTGACGGGGATTTCGTATCAAGAACTCAAAGTGCTGAACCCCGAATTACGACGCGATGCCACGCCTCCGGATGACCCTGAGTATCGCCTCAAAGTACCGGTCGGCACTCGGGAAAAAGTCGAACAGATGCTGGACCGGGCTCCGACCCACAAATTCCCGCCACTCCCAGTTCCGGTGAAGGGTCGACATTTGAAGAACGAGCCTGACTCCGGGCATTGGTACCGCGTCCGTGTCGGCGACTCGCTGGAGAAGATCGCCAAGCGATTTAACATCTCGGTGAAGACGCTCAAGTCCAATAACAAGCTCGCTGGCTCCACCATTAGGGCAGGAAGCCGCCTCGTCATCGCCAACTGAGGCAATCTCGACTGATCGCTTGTTCTAACAGCGGAAATTCAGGGAGACAGGACTACTCTTGCAGCTTCTTCTTCGCAGCTGGGGCGGAAGCTTTCCCAGATTTGGCCTTGGCCGCCGGCTCAGGTTTCGGCACAGGCGCGCTAGCTGCCGGTGGAGGAGCGGCCGCTGGACTCTCAGGAGCCTTCTTCACCTCCAACACTTTCACCCGGACTGCGGCTTCACTGGTGAAAGGCGAGTTGGGGTAATTCTTCATCAAGTCCTGGTAGTGGGCAACGGCGCCCTCCGGCCTTGACTGGGACTCTTCAATTTTCGCTAACTCAAACAGGACATGGTCTTTGTTCAATGCTCCCGGAATTTCAAGAATTCCGGTGAAGGCCTTCACCGCCTGGTCCCGATCTCCCTTTGCCAAATAGGCATAGGCCAGCCGTTGTTGGACGAGCCCCAAGAGAGAGGTATTGGAGCTGTAGAGCAGCATGAACCGCTTGTAGGTTTCGATGCCTGCGTCGACCTGATTCGCGAGGACCTGGGCATTTCCGAGGTGGAACAAGGCCACAGGCGCCACAGGACTGCGCGGATATTGATCGATCACTTGCTGATAGAGGTTGATGGCCTGCGTCAGGTGCTCTTGGCTTTTTTTCGGATCGTCCGCCGGCCGATTGAGGTAGTGAAGCGTCGCTTCCTGGTCGAGCTCTCTGGCCTTCAGGGTCGACTGGTAGTCGTACCAGATCACGCCCGCGACCACGGCGCCCGCGACCAGCACGACTCCCACCCCGACCAACAACGCACGGCGCTGTTCCTGCAACACATGAAGAAAGCGATCAACGCCACTGATCAAATGCGCTTCGTCAAGCGGATCGTCTTTCGCAGGAACTCTGATGCGATAACTCATTGCCAGCCGGTCGTCTTGGTTAGAAAGAAGAAGCGGTCGTTTCTGAGAACCGACCGCCTTATACTAGGGAGGAGTCAGGCTTGTCAAATCTTGGGCCCTTGCCGGAGGCGCACCATCTGATGTTCGACCAGCATCTGCGAAAACTCCAGGACCAGAACCTCTTACGCCGGCTTCGCACCATTGACTCTGCAACAGGACCGACGGTGGTGCTGGAGGGGCGAGAAGTCATCCTGCTGTCCTCGAACAATTACCTCGGCCTGGCCACCCACCCAACCGTCATCGCGGCGGCAATCGCCGCCACACGACAATACGGAGCCGGATCCGGCGCGGCCCGCCTCGTCTGCGGCAGCCTGATGCCCCATCATACACTTGAAGCAGCCCTCGCCCGGTTTAAGGGCACCGAGGCGGCTCTCACCTTCGCGTCCGGGTATCTCGCGAATATCGGGGCCATTCCCGCCCTGATCGGCAAAGATGGGTTTATTCTCGCCGACCGTCTGTGCCATGCCAGCCTGATCGACGGCTGCCGCCTGAGCGGAGCCATGTTTCGCGTCTACCACCATAGTGACATGCATCACCTAGAGCGACTGCTTGCCCGTCGTCCAGCAGGCACCCGCACCCTCATCGTTACCGACGGACTGTTCAGTATGGACGGAGACATCGCACCGATGCAGGACATCGCAGAGTTAGCCGAACGGTACGACGCAATGATCTATGTCGACGACGCACACGGCACCGGGATTTTGGGCCGAACGGGGCGAGGCACCTTAGAGCATTGCGAGGTCGAGGCTCGCATCCCCTTCCACATGGGAACCTTAAGCAAAGCCCTGGGGAGTTCGGGAGGCTATCTGACCGGTTCTGCGTCCTTCATTGCCTACCTAGTGAATACATGCCGAAGTTTTACTTATACGACTGCGCCGAATCCCGGGAGCGCCGCCGCCGCCGCTGCCGCACTTCAGATCATCGAACACGAACCGGAGCGACGTATCCGGTTGTGGGAGAATCGCGCGCGCCTGGCACAAGGGCTCCTTCGGCTTGGCTTTGACCTTGCCGCCTCGCAAAGCCCGATCCTTCCAATCATCGTCGGCGCCCCCGATCGCGCCATGACCATGGCCCAGTCGCTCTTTGCTCATGGGGTGTACGCCCCGGCGATTCGCCCGCCGACGGTTCCCCCCGCGACCAGCCGAATTCGCCTCACCATCACTGCCGATCACACCCCGGAACTGATCGATCGCGCACTCGTGATCCTTGAACAAGCCGGACGCGCCATCAACCTGATCTGAGCGGACTTTAGCCGCTGTGTATGGGCTGGAGGACGCCTGTTTCGGCCCCGTCTCTTCTGGATATTTTCTTGATTTCCCCCCTTCCTATGGCATGATCGAAACAGTTCAACGAGCCATGATTGTGGATTCATCCTTACGCTCGTTTCTTCACACCGTCCCCTAACTCATATGGAGCGCTCCGATGATTGATATCTCCAAACTGTTGACCTTTGGCGTCCAGCAGGGAGCCTCGGATTGTCACATTAGCGCCGGCGAGCCACCGATGATCCGCTTGCACGGCGACCTGAAAAAACTTGACCATCCCCCCCTGACACAGGATGAGACCCACGCACTGATCTATGACATGATGAGCGACGCCCAACGCAAGAATTTCGAAGAACACCGGGAATGCGATTTCTCGTTCGACCTCGGTGACATCGCCCGTTTCCGAGTGAACGTGTTCGTCCAAGGCCGCGGGTTGGGCGCCGTCTTCCGGACCATTCCCACCGAGATTCTCCCACTCGAAAAACTCGGAATGCCCCCCATTCTCCGGCAGCTCTGCGATCGGGAAAAGGGTCTAATTCTGGTCACCGGGCCAACCGGCTCCGGTAAATCCACCACACTTGCCGGCATGATCGACTATCTCAACAACACCTTTGAGGGGCACATTCTCACGATCGAAGACCCGGTGGAGTTCGTGCACAAATCCAAGAAATGCCTGGTGAACCAGCGGGAGTTGGGCGTACACACCCTGTCGTTTGCCAACGCGCTCCGTGCCGCCCTCCGCGAAGACCCTGATATTATCCTGGTCGGCGAAATGCGGGATCTGGATACGATTCAGCTGGCCCTAACCGCCGCCGAAACCGGGCACCTGGTATTCGCAACCCTCCACACCTCCAGTGCGCCGAAAACCATCGACCGCATCATCGACGCCTTCCCCCCGAACCAGCAGGCGCAGGTCCGCGCGCAGTTGTCCGAAACGCTGGAGGCAGTGTTGACCCAAACCCTGCTCAAAAAGAAGAGCGGCGGCCGCATTGCTGCCGTGGAAATCATGGTGGGAACCACGGCCGTGCGGAACCTTATTCGCGAGGGCAAACTCCATCAGATTCCCGGCATCATGCAGGCGAGCCAGAAGGACGGCATGCAGACCATGGACATGGCCCTGATCGACCTGGCCACACGCGGCTTGGTCACAAAAGCCGAAGCCCAGTCCCGCAGCATGAATCCCAATCTGTTCAGCGCGGCAGGAGCCGCCTAACTCGGCGCTGTATCGGTCACCGCTTTCAGCCAGTCGAACAAGAGGCCTTACATGGAAGTTCGCACACTCCTCGAAGTCATGGTCAAGCAAGAGTCCTCCGACCTGTATTTGACCGTCGATGCGCCCCCCATCTACCGCATCCATGGCTCGACGCATCGAACTGATGCGCCCCCCTTCACCAACGAACAGTTGGAATCGTTGGCGCTTGCCCTCATGCGAGGTCAACAACGGGGCGAGTTCGAGGAGAAAATGGAGATGAACCTGGCCCTTTACTATAAGGACCTGGGACGTTTCCGCGTGAACATCTTCCGGCAGAAGGGCAATGTCGGGCTGGTATTTCGGCACATCAAGGCGGAAATCATGACGGTCGAGCAATTAGATCTACCGCCCATCGTCAAAGATATCGCCATGACCAAACGAGGGCTGGTTCTCGTCGTCGGCGCTACGGGGTCGGGAAAGTCCACAACCTTGGCGGCAATGATCGATCACCGGAACACCGTGCATGCGGGCCATATCATCAGTGTGGAAGACCCCATTGAGTTCGTCCATCACCACAAAAAATCAATCGTGACCCAGCGCGAAGTCGGCTTCGATACCCATTCGTTCGGCAACGCGCTGAAGAACACACTGCGGCAAGCCCCGGACGTGATTCTCATCGGTGAAATCCGAGACACGGAAACCATGGAAGCCGCGATCACGTTTGCAGAAACCGGACATCTCTGCCTTGGAACCCTGCACTCCAATAATGCCAATCAATCCATCGAGCGCATCATGAACTTCTTCCCGGTGGAACGGCATGCACAAATCTATTTGCAACTCTCCCTGAACCTCAGGGCTATCATTTCACAGCGGCTGATCCCCTCCCTCGATGGCCGCCGCGTCCCCGCACTAGAAATTATGCTGGATACGCCGCGCATCAAGGACCTCATCAAGCGCTCAGAGATTGACACGCTAAAGGAAGCCATGGAGCAGGGCATTGATGAAGGCTGCCAGACGTTCGACCACGTGCTGCTGCAACTCTACAAAGCCGGGAAGATCAGCATTGAACAGGCGCTGATTAACGCCGACAGCGCGAATAACCTGCGTCTCAAGATCAAGCTGGCAGGGCTGAAAGGCGACGATGCGGTCGCGGCACTGCTGGACAAGAATGACCGTGATGAAAAAGGATTCCAGATCCAGGGACAGATGGGCCAAGCGGCGGGCAAGAAGCGTTGACACTCACGGCCTGAGGACCACACCGGCTCTTACATGAGGGCTCCTCTCCCAGGACGCCGTGCGGGCACCCCCGATTAACGAGCCTCCGGCGACGATTCTCCCATTACCTGCTCCAGGTACGAGGCGATCTTATTCAACGCCCCTGCGCTCAACTTTCTTCCATACCACGTCGGCATGGTATCCGGGGGAAAACCCGGGACCACATAGGTTCCCGGCGACACAACCGACTCCACGATATATTCCCGAACCGTCTGTGCCTGCCCCCGGTATTGCGGGTCGGTCAGACGGCTTGGGCCCGTCTTGCCCAGCCACAGAGGTGGGCCTACCTTTCCGTTCGCTCCGGCGATCCCCGGAATCTGATGACAGACCGTGCACCCGGCACGCACGAAGAGTTCTTGTATCGACTCCTCGCCGGTCACCAAGGGCATCATATTGGGATCAATCTGGAGAACCGCCGGCGGGACAGGCGACGACGTCGGTGAATTTTGAATCCCGGCCAAGGCAACCAGCAGAACAAATCCGGCCACTAACGCGGCAACAGCCTTGTTCTTTTGATTCGAGGGTGGCACCGATGGGGAAGAGACTGGACCGAGCATAACCAGACTACACGAGTCTTACACGCATGTTACACCTACCATACTACGGGACATTTGAGCTGGACATCCAGATGCCAGGCGTCTCAAGTGGCAACACGGCCGTTCGCTACTGCGCAGCATCCATTGCGCAACGAAACCCGATCGTACGATCCTGAAAATCCGGCTCCGCAGACACACGAGCTGACGCTCGGAGCGCCACCGGAAGATCGGACCAGGAGCCGCCACGAATCACCTTTTTCTCCCCATTTGCCGGGCCGGCGGGATTTTTGTCTGGGCTCTTCGCATAATATTCGCGATCGTACCAGTCGGCGACCCATTCCGCCGCATTGCCGGCCATGTGGTGGAGGCCGTAGGGACTTCGCCCCCCTTCCTTCAGTCCATGACGAACGCTCATGCCTTCGACACCGCCGGCCACACTGACAAGGGTGACCGCTTCGCTCACCCACACTCCGCGATTATAGTTGGCAATGTCCACAAACGGCTGCATATGGCCCCAGGGATATCTTCGCCCATCCGTTCCCCGCGCTCCCCTTTCCCACTCAGCTTCCGTCGGCAACCTCTTCCCGGCCCAGGTACAGTAGGCTGACGCATCAGCCCAACTGACTCCGACCGCTGGACGATCCCCGACCGTCTCCGCCGCCTCATCGTCCCAGGTCGGCGGCGCATCGCGTTGCGCTTCCTGAAGAAACTTTCGATAGAGGCGCATTGACACTTCGTATCGATCGATCGCATAGGCATTAAGGGTGACGACATGTTCCGGTCGTTCAGCAGGTAACCCTTCGTTGCTTCCCATCGTAAACGCACCGGCCGGAATCAACACCATCGGCGCGCCATCCTTGCCGTGAATGACATCAGTTACTGATTGCTGGCCAACTGCGACGGACTGTGGTTCCTCGGCCGCAACGCTCCAGGGCAGGAAGAGCAGAAGCGCAGACATCACGACCGTCGTACGAAATAGACGCATACAGACCTCCCACCGACGCAACACGTGTGAGTACTCAATCCCCACGCTTCGGCAAAGTGTAACCGTGCCTGGTTGCAAACTCAACTGTACAGCGGACGGACCGGGAACTAGTTGGAGGGGCGGTTAGCGAAGATTCTCTATTCCCAAGACTGGACGAAGGGACACGGACACGAGGGACCAACTTCCGTGGAAACAGCACGGCCGGCAGGAGGGACCTGCCGGCTGATCAACTGATGGGCAGCGGCGAAGGGCAGTTACCGGGCGAGTTCGGCCACTCGCCGCTCATGATCCTTGATGGCACGCACCGCCGTAAGATCCGGACGTTCAAGCAAATGACGCAACACTTCATGCCTGAGCTGAACCATCAGCGCCTTATGATGGGGGGAGGAAACCGACGCATCCTGGAGCAAATTTAGCCAGCCCGTCGTCGCCCCCTCATAGCGACTGTTCGGCATGGCCGTGCGCAACTCCTGAAAGACCATAATGGCATCCGCCCGATTTTCGAATAATGCCACCAACGCACGGGTATAGTACGCATCTTCACAGGCAGGCCCCTTGTGGCAATTCTTCATTCGTAGATCTTGGGCATGGGCAATCGCCTGTAGCGGTTTCAATTCCCCGGGATCGGCCTGAAAAAATGCACTACTCGGAAGCGTGGTGGACGACCCGGGCTGGATCGTCGCGCAGCCTTCAATTCCCCCAACCATCAACATCCAAAGCGCAGCATAAAGAATAATCCGTTTCGACATCCTAAGCCTCCTCACAAACGAAATAGTGATAGTGTGTGGATGCTGAGCTCTTGGTTCACTCGGATGTTCTGACTGTACCATCGCAACGTGCTTCAGCCATCCCACAGAGGTCGTACCTCCTTCGTATGGCGGACTTACCGCACACAACCACGTGCAATTTAAGTGGTTTTATCAGAAACAGCTCAGGCAGGCGAAGGTCTGAGGATGAGGCCACGCTGAGAGCAAGCAGACTGAGCCAAATAGAGGTCGCCCCCTGGCGGCAGGCGACATAGCCTTCTAATGCCAGTTCGCGGCAAGAATCTGTTGCACGTCCTCTGGACGCTGGGCGATAGCTTGATCCCAACTGAGCCCGGTCTGTTGAGTAAATCCCGCCATTGCCTGAATGAGTTGATTCACCTGAGTGCTCATCAATTGTTGACCATTGCCGGCTTGAACCGTTTCAATTTGGTTGGCTGCACCGGCATACCAGTTGGCAATCGTCACCTGATCCGTCGAACCATACACGGCAATACGCAAATCATTGGCACTCTGACTCAACATGAGATCGAGGGGGTTGACCCCGGACGCAAAATTCAAGCGATCCCCAGTCCCACTGGCATCAGTAATCGTGTCCTGGCCATCTCCGCGGGCCAGCTGAAACACATCATTGCCCGTCCCACCATTAAGCACATCGTTCCCTTTTCCACCCGACAACGTATCGTTGCCGTCACCAGCCATCAACACGTTGTTGCCAGCGTTGCCGATCAAAGAGTTGGCAAGAGTATTGCCCGTTCCACCGATCGCGGCTGTTCCTGTAAGAGCAAGATGTTCAACATTCGCGCCTAAGGTCCAGGTCACCGAGCTTTGCACCGTATCAATGCCGGCATTCAAGGACTCGACCACCGTGTCTCCCGCCCCAACTACATACGTGTCATCCCCGGTACCGCCGGTCAGTATATTGGCGGCATTATTGCCGACCAAAATGTTATTGAGCGCGTTACCCGTACCGTTGATCGCGCCTGTGCCTATGAGCGTGAGGTTTTCGACATTGGTAGCGAGCGTATGCGTTACGGAGCTTTGGATGGTATCAATCCCCGCATTCACCGCCTCGACGACGGTATCACCCGCACCAAGGACATAGGTATCATTTCCCATACCACCGGTTAACCGGTTGGCCGCGCTGTTTCCGATCAACACGTTGTCCAGTCCATTTCCTGCCCCGTTAATCGCAGAAGTACCTGTCAACGTAAGGTTTTCTACATTGGCCCCCAGCGTATACGTCACTGAACTTTGAATCGTATCCAGGCCTTCGCCGACTAGCTCCGTGACCTTGTCGCCGACATTGTCCACGATGTACAGGTCATCCCCCTGCGCTCCAATCAGTCTATCTGCTCCGGCCCCGCCGCTGAGAATATTTGCCGCACTGTTACCGGTCAGGGTGTTGGCAAGACTATTGCCGGTCCCATTGACAGCCTCCGCACCCGTCAAGATGAGATTTTCGAGATTCGTGCCCAATGTCCAACTGATATCAGACTTCACAGTGTCGGCCCCGGCACTCGCCCCCTCTACAATGATGTCGCCAAGCCCTACCACGTACGTGTCGTTTCCAGCCCCACCAGTCAGGACATTCACCGCACTATTTCCGATTAAAACATTATTCAGAGAGTTGCCAGTACCATTGATGGCGAGCTCGCCGGTGAGGGTGAGATTTTCCAGATTTGCTCCTAGCGTGTAGGTCCGACTCGCCTGGACCGTATCCGCACCTTGTCCGGCTTGTTCTGTCACCACGTCGCCGAGGTTGTCGACCATATACAGATCATTTCCGGCGCCTCCGGTCATGAGATCTGCGCCCGTGCCCCCGTCCAGACTGTCATTCCCCGCGCCGCCCGAGAGAGTGTCGTCGCCACCTAATCCCAAGAGCGTATCGTTCGTCACATTTCCGTAGAAATAGTCCGTGTCCTCGGTGCCGACCAGATTGACGCCTTCCGTGTGGGCCAGCATGGCACTGTAATCCCAGATGGTCCCGTCGGCGAATGCGATACGGTCAATGCGGAGGGATGGGAACTCAAAGAATCCGCCGAGACTGATTTGATCGCCGGTGTTGTTGATGCTCAGAATCGCATTGCCACCGAAATCTGGAGTTGCCCGTAACGTCACATCGCCGGGTGCGATTCCATCAATGAGTTGCAATGTATCGACATCTGCTGAATCACCTTGATCGTCGATGGAGTCTTGCCCGTACCCTCGGCCAAAGAGATAGACGTCATTGCCGGCATGACCCTCCAGAAGATCATTTCCGGCGCCTCCGTCAAGAACATCATTCCCCTCGCTGGCTCGGATCTGATCATTCCCCCCCATGCCCCGAATGGTATCGTCACCATTGGAACCATAGATAGATTCGTCAGCCCCGACGCCGACAACGGTTCGTACGCGTCCTTCAATCTCGCCAGACGTCCAGATCGTCCCATCCGAAAAAATAAATTGATCAACCGTGTCGGCAGGAGACTCGTAGTAGGACTGCACGCGTAACTCGTCGGCAGTCCCATTGATCTTCACGACAAGATCATCGGCCTGCCGTTCTAGACTCAGGTTAGTCGGCGCCACGCCCTCGAGAAACTGCACCTGATCGAGTCCCGAATGGGCATACATCTGCATCCCACTCCGTACGATATCTTGCCCGTACCCGACGCTGAACAGGAATGTATTGTCGCCGGTTCCGATTAGTACGTCGTTGCCCGCCTGTCCATCGAGCCGATGGGAGCCAGACAGTTCATTATCCAAAGCGTTTCCAACCACGTTCACCTGAGTCGTTGGACTCAGATATACATCGTCCTCTATGCTCACGTTCTCGACGTTGTCCGGCGCCTGAAATGTAAGTGACTCAGTCGGGGTGAGGTAAATCGTGTCGCGACCTGCATTCACGTCCTCGGTGATGACCTGCCCCATAGATCGCAGGTGGTACGCATCATCCCCGGCGCCACCGAACAGCTGGTCGGCAATACCCGACGACTCTAAACTGTCATTGCCTTCGCCACCACGCAACACGTTGTATCCTTCGTTTCCATACAGTCGGTCGTTTCCAGCACCCCCGTCTAATTCATCATCGCCCTCATGACCTTCCAAGACATCATCGCCTACGCCACCGAGCAACATATCGTTGCCGCTACGTCCATACAGCCAGTCCTCAGCTGGGCTGCCTTGCATATGATCGGCGAAGCTCGTTCCTTGCAACGTTCCACCGTTTTCTGGAGCGGACAACTGAAACCCTCGGGCAAGCAACTCACCGTCCGTCAATACCGTGCCGTCAGCAAATTCAAAGTGACGGATGGTATGGAACTCGGCAGAAGCGTTCAGCCCAAAGCCGGTGAGTTGAATTGCATCTCCACCATGACCCACACGTAAGACCAGCGTGTCTGCCGGCCCCACATCCAACTTCAGCGATTCGGGAGTGATGCCTGCACCAAAGATGAGTCGATTGCTTTGCGCCCCATCGTCCTGAATTGTATCAGTACCGTCACCTTGGTTAACTCTGTACGTATCAAGCCCGCTTCCACCGATCAGAAAATCGTTTCCCCCACCACCCTGAAGATCATCCTCGCCTCCCCCGCCGTGAAGAGTATCGTCGCCCTCTCCCCCGTCGAGCATATCCGCGCCTGCCTGGCTGAAGAAGAACGGGGAGTCGCCGAAAAGAAGATCATCGCCGGCCTCACCATAGAGGAAATCGTCACCAACATCTCCGACAAGCTGATCCGAACCCTCTCCACCAAACAGCTGGTCCTGCCCTGCGCCAGCCCATAGCTGGTCATCCCCCTCTTCCCCATCCAGGGTATCGTTTCCGCCTGCAGAACTGAGAAGCGTAGGATTGTTCCCGTCGCCGTACAGGAAATCGTGTCCGTCGCCGCCGACCAAAAAATCATCCCCTTCACGCCCCTGAACATCGTCGACGCCATCGCCACCATCCAGCCGGTCATTGCCGAGTCCACCGTTCAGCAAATCATCGCCGGCTTCTCCCGAGAGCAGATCGTCTCCATCGTGACCAAACAGCGCATCATGACCTTCTCCACCGAAGAGTGTATCGCTGCCGACATCGCCTTGAAGTTCGTCATCCCCTTCCTCCCCAAACAGCGTGTCATCGCCCTCTTGCCCAATCATGCGATCATTGCCGCCACCGCCCCAGAGCGCGTCGTCGCCAAGGCCACCCTGCAACTCATCATCGTCAGCGCCGCCATCGAGGAAATCATTCCCTCCAAATCCAGCAAGCCGGTCCATCCCGCTTCCACCGTACAGAATGTCGTCGCCGCCACCCCCCTGGAGCTCATCTGCGCCGGCGCCCCCGTCAAGAATATCGTCGGCTCCCGGGTCGCCGGAAAAGTCACCGACTAAGAGGTCGTCTCCATCACCTCCTGACAGCATGTCCGCACCGGCGCCTCCCAACAACGAGTCGTTTCCCTCGCCCCCATCAAGCCAATCATCGCCTGCAATCGTTTGAGTGAAATCCGACTCACCAAACAGCCGATCGTCACCCGCCCCGCCAAGGAGAATGTCATTGCCGCCATCGCCGACAAGCAAATCGTTGCCCGCCCCGCCATCAAGATAGTCGTCGCCACCAGTCAACGAAATGACCCCTGCTTGTGCTGTTCGGCTCCATATGGAATTGTCATAGACTAGGCCGATCCAACCCGTCGGACGATTTTCTCCCCGAAGCACATCATCTCCGTCACCACCCAGCAGTACATCCGTCCCCATCTCCCCCATCAACGTGTCGTGACCCGCCCCGCCATCGGCATAGTGGGCCCCACTTCCAATCATCGGTCCCGCAAGGCTCAAATAGTTTGCCGTCCCCACAGCATAGTCGTCACCATCGCCACCAAGAAACACGTCCCCATCGGTCAGCAAGGCATAGTCATCCCCGTATCCGCCGATCAAATAATCGTTTCCATAACCGCCGAAGAACACGTCGTTGCCGGTTCCGCCATCCAACAGATCGTCAAACGCACCAAGTACCGGCGTATGGTCTCCATGAAGCACATCGTTGCCACCATTTGCATACACCTCGATCGCCCCCAAGCCTCCTGGAACCCACCCCTCCGCATCTGCATCGCCGATATACGTATCAATAAAAGGTCCTGTTGGAACGCCCGCGTCACGCGGCATTCCAGACATGTCACGCAACTGGATCCCCATCTGACCGCTCTGGAAATTCTCGTTAACGATGAGCACGCCATTGATCAGCAGATCCGTCCCCGACATGACATAGGTGGTTCGGCCATCGAGACTGGTATACGTATTCGCGGCATCCCCGGCACGACGAACACCGCCCTGCAACACGCGGCCGTCAAAAATAATCCGCCCTTGCGCATCACTATCTTCAATCCGATCCATTCCATCCCCGGACGAATAGACATAGGTGTCAACGCCGATGCCGCCTTCGAGGAGGTCGTTACCGCCCATGCCAGTGAGGCGATTGTTAGCGTTATTGCCTGTGATTCGGTTATCAAGATTGTTCCCTGTCCCTGAAGTATTTTCCATGCCCGTCAGGGTCAGGTTCTCCACGTGTGGGCTAAGGGAGAAATCCACCGAAGCAAGAATCTGATCGAGCCCGCCACTTTCGACCTCGAAGACTTTATCTCCCAAATTATCGACGATGTAGATGTCGTCGCCGAGGCCGCCACTCATGCGGTCAGCGCCTGCACCACCATTAAGGGTGTCACTCCCTTGTTGGCCAAGCAAAATGTCGTTGTCAGCTTCGCCATAGAGCTCATCATTACCCTCATTGCCTTCGAGATAATCCTGCCCCCCTGCGCCATGAACAAAATCGTTCCCAGCCCCTCCATAGATATGATCATTCCCTCTCCGCCCCAAATACTCCCGGCCCTCGATATCTCCGAACATGACTGCTTCGATTGCCGTCGCCCCGCGTTGGTTGTTGAAATTCGTCGTTTCATCCACAAACAGAGTCGAGCTGCTGGGAGTTCCATCGTTGACGTTGAAGCGCAACTTCTCCGCCAATAGCTCAGCGCGGTCGCTCAGGGCCATTTGAGTCCAGACACCAACACCGGTATCGGCATCGTATATGTCTAGGGAGTGGTCTTGGTTATGGAGGGCCTCATAGTCGATGCCGATCATTACAAAGGGATTTAACTCGCGCAGCGCATAGCGATAGGC
>WBZL01000431.1_pt1 | contig 47007 bp, 34 predicted proteins | sample 5204291 | NCBI WGS metagenome assembly WBZL01 (sample SAMN12344345, study PRJNA552823) | activated sludge metagenome | biome: Activated sludge suspended growth; feature: Nitrification reactor; material: Wastewater; isolation source: activated sludge from nitrification reactor of wastewater... | reverse complement strand
CCACGATCAAGTACCTCACCTCAGCCTCGCGCAACCTCGCAAGGCTGATTTCATTCGGAAACTGCCGCCTCACCACCCCATTCAAATCCCGATACCTCTGCGGGAAAAACCCCGAATACCCGTTAACCAACGGCTTCCCATGCGAAAGCGCCAGCACCATCGCCAAAGTGATTGGCTCAAAATCCTCTACACTTCCCCCCGCGGGAAACGGAATGAGCGCCACTGCCCCCGCGGGTTCCCCGGCCAACCAGTCCACCCACCCTGGCGGGGAGCGCAAAGCCGGATGCGTCCAAATTTGGGCGGGAAAGGCCACGACCTCTGCCACAGACGCCACCCCTAACAATGCGATCACCCAAAACCGTCCTTTGAAATTTGGCAATGCCCTCACCCCCACCCCTGCCAACCCCAACAAAAACACCTGCACCAACACCCCCATCCGAAACGGACTCCGCAACTGCTCAAACCCCGGCACAAACTCCCGCACCCACGCGTAGGGCTGAACCCCGCCAATCTCCAAATGCACCCCGAAACTGATCCCCATCGCCACCATCGCCCCTAATAGGCAAAAGCTCACCCAGCGTTTGTCGCACCGCCACCCCCACGCCGCCCCCACCCCTGCCAGGATTAGCAACCCCGTGCCGGGATACAACCTCTGCCCGCTTCCTCCCGCCGTCCGCAACCAGGGCATAATTTCCTCCCCCCACATCCGCTTATCCAACCGCAAATAATCCACCCCCCACGCGCTATTATTTTGGATCATACTTTCCGACCGGGAATACTCCACCGTCAACTGTTTTTGCGCGGACAAAACCGGCCATAACACCGCCCCAGCCAGTGTCACCCCGGCTAATAAATGGAAGACCGCCCGCCCCCGAAAATGCTCCCGCCGCGCAAACACCACGCCCAACGGCAACACCAGCACCAAAAACAACCCATAATAACTCGAAGTCAAAAACGTCATCGCCACCCACACCCCCAACGTCAACCCAGCCCGTAAAGACGGCGTTTCCCCAAATCGCCTCACCGCCCTCAGCGCAAAAATCACCGGAAACACCGCCACCAACTGCAATACCCCCCACTCCCGCGTCACAAACGGCAAACTTTGGGCGAATAGGCCCATTAAAACATTCTCCCCTCTCTCCTGCCTTGAGGAGAGGGGCAGGGGGTGAGGTTTTCCCCCCTCTCCCGCTTTGGGGAGAGGGGACGGGGGTGAGGTCGCCACCCCATTCAACGTCAAAAACCCCAAAAACACCAAATTGTATGCCAGCACTGGATTGCGAAACAGAAAATACGGCAGAGCAAAGATCACGCCCGTGAGCGGTTGCGGATCGGACAGGGCGAATGTGCCGGGTTCGGGATAAAAGATCGGGGCGTTCCAGTACCCCGCGTACCCGTGCGCCAGCGCCTGAGCGTTCCAGATCAACGTCCACAGGTTGAATAAAGGCACCGTCGCCGCCGTTTCGGTCCCCAATGGCAAGTGGGTGGGCAAATGCAAAATGAGCGGCCAGGTCAGGATAACCGCGGTGAGGAAGAAAAAACCGAACCGAATCCCTCTATTTTTCATGCTATTTTTGGCGCATCATTTTTGGAAACGTAGATTTCAGGGAAGCCATCCGGGATTGGTCCCGTTCACAACCATCTCAGACACCCAACTGTCCAACGTCCACACCATAATTTCGGGCTGGGCCTCCGAATCCCCCAACTTGAGCCGCTGATACACCATCGCCCGGCTCCAATCATCCCACTGGAAGTTGTAATACGCGTAAGCCGTATCCGCCGCGATGATTTGCCCAAACGACATATCAAATGGCATGATCCACAATTGATTCCCCACCTCTGTCCCCACGGGTTTAAAGTTGAACACCACCCACTCCCCATCGGGCGACCATTGAGGTTGGGCCAGGAAATTGCCGTTCATGTCCTCGCTGTTGAGCAGGGCCGATACGTCCAGCAGGTTAAAGTCTGCCAAAAACAACGCCTCCAACCCGGAATCGGGCAACATGCCGATGAACAACATCGCCGCCCCGTCGGGGGACCACGATCCGGGCAGGCCGGTGGAAGTCGCCAGGGCCATTTCCTCGTTCGTTTGCAGAGTCAGCACCCGCGTGTTTCCCGTACCCTGATCGAAAAAGGCCATTCGCCCGCCGTCCGGTGACCACGTGGGGCCGTACCCTGTCACCTGTTCATCCGAAAACAACGCCGCGGCCTGTCCGCTTTCTACGTTGACCGTCCACACGCGCGGGGCACTGTACGGCGATCCGGGTTCGACCCCAACCCGCTCGAAACTGTACGCAATCAGGGTGTTGTCGGGCGACCACGCGGGGGTGGAGCACCGATTCGGGGAACAGGCGACCAGTTTGGTCGGGTTGCTTCCGTCCTGGTCGATCACCCACAGATCAATTCCGCCTTCGTCGGTTGCGACGGAGTAGGCAATCCGTTCGCCGTTGGGTGAAATGCCGTAATCGTACAACGCGCCCCCGGTTTGGGTTAACTGCACGGGCGTAAGGTCATTGGGGGCAATCGTCCATAAATCGCGTGCTGTTCGGTCGGGGTGGATGTAAATGATGCGTGGGGCGCGGATTTGAAATTCCCAGCTTACGGTCTGAGATAAAACTTGGCCCGACTCGGCCAGGCCCCCGGCCTCTAACTGGGCGGTGTAGGTTTCGCCGGGGATCAGGGGCTGATCGGGGGTGAAGATCATCGTCGTTCCCTGCCAGGTAAACTTCCCGATGACGGGGGTGGCATCCGCGCTGGCGAGTGTGAACCGCGGAAAGATGGTTGCAGCCTGCATGGGTTCATCAAACTCGATTTGGAGGGAGGTATTGGCCCCGGGTTGGGTGCCATCTTGGGGCAAGGTCTGGATCACACGCACGCCCGCCGAATCTTCCATCCACAACAGACCGGCGGTTGTGAGGGCGAGCGCGGCAAGAATGCCCCAAACAAGGTAATCAAAGCGGTCGAATTTCATGGAAACAAATACGGTTGCGCCGGTTCTTCCACTTCTTGTACAGATTCGGCGTGAATGAGGGGCAGGGTTTGCCCGTCCAACTTCAGCACGTCCACGGAACCTTTGACCCGCACCCACTGGTTGTCGGGCAGGTCTGCGCCTTCCGGCCATGCGACGATCATGCCAATGGCGAACGCGTCTGCCACACAGCACGAGAGGGTGAAGCGCCCGACCATAAATTGCCCCTCGCTCAGACGGGGGTCCTGGTACACAAACCCGACCACGTCCGCCGCTTGCCCGGTCATTTCCGCCGGAGTCTCCGAAAAATTGAACATCCGCACCCAGTCCAAAATCGTCCGGTCGTTGGGGGGCACTTCGAGCTGGAACAGGCTCCCGCTCGCGTCGAAGGTGAGCGGTGCGTTGCCGCTGATACCCCGGTTCCCAATCGCGCTCGCCCCCAGCGGACTGGCGGGGATCAGCACCCCCAGCAAAACGGGTAACGCGACGAGAAACAACGCCCACTGTGCGCCTTTCCCCTCGTGATCGTGGTCATGATCATGATCGTGGTCGTGATCATGATCGTGCGTTTCGCCCCGTGCCCGGAACAGAATCACCGCCAGGATCAGGAAGCCTGCCACCCCAAACCACACCAGCCCGAAAAAGCGTTCGTTGATGTAGTAGTACAGCGAGCCGGAGATCAGTTTTTGCGCCAGGAACACGCCCAGCGCGGCCAGAATCAGGATTTGAAGGGTTCGGTAGGTTTTTGGGTTCATAACTTTGCATTTACACTCAAATGACAGCATCCTGAGCGGAGCGGTAAACAGATATAGATTTGAAATTACTTATGTCCAGCGTAGTCGAAGGATGCGGGTTGAGCACCTTTACAATGGAAAATAAAGGTTAATCACCACCGCCGCCAAAATCGTCATCATCAACGGCAAAGCGATCAGATAAATCACCGTGCGACGCTCGAATACCCGCAAAAAGAGTAGCGTGCTTTTGATGTCCACCATCGGGCCGAAGACCAAAAACGCCAAAATCGAGCCTGTGCTGAACGACGACACAAAGGCCAGCGCCACGAAAGCGTCCACCGTCGAACAAATCGAAAGCACCACCGCCAGCACAATCATCGCAATGACCGGGACAATCGGCCCGCGCGTGAACGCCAACAGCCAACTTTGGGGCACCAGTGTCTGCATCAGCGCGGCGATCAACGCCCCGGCGACGAGATAGCGCCCCATCTCAAAAAACTCTTCGGCGGAGATGATCAACGCCTGCCGGATACGCGGCCAGACCGGTTGTTTGACCGGGGGCGGCCCCACGTAGGATGCCCCGATCCCGACCGGCGCGGGGGGGGCGTCCCCGAACGAGGCGGCCAACGTCGGGCGCAGAATCCGCCCGGGGTCCTTCTGCATCGCAAAAATCAACCCCACCACCGCGGCGATCAGCACACTCAACCCCACGCGGAGAAACAAGATTTTGCCAAACCCAAACGCCGCCAGCGTACTCGCAATCACAATCGGGTTCGCCACCGGGGACGCCAACAGAAACGCAATCCCGACGTGGGGGGGCACGCCCTTGCGGATCAGCCGCCGCGTGAGGGGCACCACGCCGCACTCGCACACGGGGAACCCAAACCCCAACAAACTCCCAAACAACGCCCCGCCGATGGGGTTGCGCGGGGCGAGCCTTAACATATCTTCCCGGCTAAAAAACACCTCCACCACCCCCGATGCCAGCGTGCCGAGCAGTAAAAACGGCGCGGCCTCGATAAAAATGCCCAGAAAAATGGTCGTGAACGTCGAAACGCTATCCGCAATGGCTTGCGGGTTGGTCGCCAGGGTTTGGAAGAACCGTTGCCCACCGAGAATCGCACCCGCACCCGCCACGGCGAGCAAAATGCCGAGGCCTACATTTTTGAGCCAGGAGAAGATTTTTTGAAGAAAAGAGGGGATGATCATCGGGCAAAATTATACTGTACTCTTGACAGTTTCTGCCAGGGCAGGTATCTTATTGAAAATGATTTTCATTATCAAAAAAGGAGAGACTCTATGTCCAAACGCTTATTTTTCCCACTGGTGATCCTCACCATTTTTTCCATGCTGTTTTCGGCGTGCGCGCAAACCCCCGGCGCGTCGAACGGCAAACTGACTGTCGTCGCCACCACCACTCTGATTGGGGATGTCGCGGCAAAGGTGGGGGGGGATTTGATCGAGTTATCAGTGATGATGCCCGCCGGGGTAGACCCCCACAGCTTTGAACCCGCACCCGCTGACCTGAGCAAAGTCGCCGATGCCGATTTAGTGCTTGTCAACGGGATCGAGTTTGAGGCCTTTTTAGAAAAACTCATCGAAAACGCTGGCGATGAAGCGAAAGTCGTGACCGTTTCCGAAGGTATCGAAACCATCGCCCTTGTCGAAGCGGTAGATGAACATGCTGACGAAGAACACGCCGACGAAGAACACGCCCACGATCACGGGGAATTTGACCCCCACGTCTGGCAAGACCCCAACAACGGCATCGTCTGGGTGAATCAGATGGCCGACGCCCTGAGCGCACGGGACTCCGCCAACGCCGCCACCTATCGCGCCAACGCCGACGCCTACATCTCCGAACTGCAAACCCTCGACACCTGGATCAAAGAACAAATCGCCCAAATCCCCGAAGCCAACCGCCGTCTCGTGACCGAACACGGTACCCTCGGCTACTTTGCCGCCCGGTACGGGTTTGAAGTGGTCGGCGCGGCCATTCCGGGGTTCAGCACCCTCGCCGAACCCTCCGCGCAGGAACTCGCTGAGCTTGCGGATGACATTCGCGATCTGGATGTGAAAGCGATCTTCGTTGGCAACACCGTCAACGCCAACGTCGCCAGTCAAATCGCCCAAGACACGGGCATTCAACTTGTTCCCATCTACACCGACTCCCTCAGCCCCGCCGATGGCCCCGCCGCGTCGTACCTCGATTTTATGAAATTCAATGTCGAGGCGATTGTCGGCGCGTTGAAGTAAGAAACGGAGAACGTAAAGCGTAAAACGTGACTCGTGAAGCTCAGGAACTCACGAGTCACGTTTCACGAATCACGTTTCAAGCATCCCATTTGGAGTACAATACCCCCCACTTAACCCCATGTTCCAACGCCTCCAATCTTCCCTCCATTTTCGCAACGTGCAACATGAAAGCGGCACGGCAATTTTAGACGTGTCCGATGTGACCGTGCGCTATGACGGCATGACCGCGCTCGATGCCGTTTCCTTTCAGTTAAATGTCGGGGAACGGATCGCGGTCGTGGGGCCAAACGGCGCGGGGAAAAGTACCCTCTTCAAAGTGGTTGCCGGGGTTTTGCCTGTCTCGCGCGGGGAGGTGAAAGTGTTCGGGCACGGGCCGGAAGGGCATATCTGCATCGCCTACGTGCCCCAGCGCAGTCAGGTGGATTGGCGTTTCCCCGCGAACGTGGCGGATGTGGTGATGATGGGGCGGATCGGTAAGATCGGGATGTTCCGCTGGCCGAAAAAGCGGGATTGGGACATCGTGCGCGAGAGTCTGGCCCTGGTCGGGATGACGAACCTGTCCAAACGCCAGATCGGGGAGCTATCGGGGGGGCAACAACAGCGCGTGTTCATCGCCCAGGCATTGGCGCAGAAGGCCGATCTCATCCTGATGGACGAACCCCTCAACGGGCTGGACGCGCCCTCGCAAGAGGCGATTTTCGACCTGCTTGACGAACTCAAACGCAGGCGTGTGACGGTGATGATCGCCACGCACGATCTGCACACCGCTTCCGAACGTTTTGACCGCGTGATGTTGCTGAACCGGAAACTGGTCGGGTTTGGACTCCCGTCCGAGATCATCGCCCCCGAGCGGTTAGTGGAGGCGTATGGCGGGCACATGCAGGTGATCGAGACTCCGACGGGGCAAAAGATGTTGATCGAAGAGTGTTGTCATGATGGGGCAGAACCTAAGGAATTAAAAGTTGCTTGATTTTTTACTCAATCCATTAACTTACCCATTCATGGTGCGCGGGTTGATCGCCGCGGTGATGGTGGGGGTGGTGTCCGCCCTGGTGGGGACGCACGTGGTCCTGCGCGGGATGGCGTTTTTTGGCGATTCGCTGGCTCATGCCATTTTGCCGGGGGTGGCGGTTGGGTATGTGCTGGGCAATGGGGATCGGGGGATCGTGTTTGCGTGGAGTTTGGTGGCCGCGGTGGTCACTTCACTGGCGATTGGAGCCATCAGCCGGGGGACGAAACTGCGCGAGGATACGTCCATCGGGATTGTGTTCGCGGGGATGTTTGCGTTGGGCATCGCGCTGATCTCCGCCCAACGCAGTTACGCGGTGGACCTGGCGCATTTTCTGTTTGGGGATGTGTTGGGTGTTTCGACCGGGGATTTGTGGCTGACGGCGATTACTGGGGGCGTGGTGGTGATCATCATGCTGGCGCTGTACAAAGAGTTGATGGTGATGGCGTTTGACCCGATCCTGGCCGCGACGATGCGCCTGCCCACCCGCCTGCTCGAAAATTTGTTGTTGATTTTGATTGCGGTGACGATTGTCGTGGCCCTGCAAACGGTCGGGATCACGTTGATGGTGGCGATGCTGATCACGCCCGCGGCGACCGCGTACCTGCTCACCCGTCGCCTGCCGGTGATGATGGGGTTGGCCGCCGGGATCGCCGCCCTGTCGGGGGTGTTGGGGTTGTATGCGTCGTTTTACATCAACATCGCGTCTGGCCCGGCGATTGTGCTGGTGTGTACGGGGATTTTTCTGTTGACGTGGGGTGTGCAGAGAGTGCGCCAGGGGCGTGTTTAAACGGGATATCGAAGTTCGACAAATCAGGGGGGATGGGTATAATTGCGCCGTGCCCCGCTGGATTGGCTTATTCATTTTCTTTCACGTATTTCTGACGGCGTTGATGCCGCCGGGTTTGTGTTCCTGTTGGATCAACCCCGCGCGGGAGACTGTACACGTGCATTTTGGGCACGCCCACGCGGAGTCAGTGCACACGCATGGTTATCTTTCAAAACTTTCCGATGCCGATGCCGGGGGAGTCCTTCCCCTGTTGATTATCCCTGCCGCCTTGCTGGTGGTCCTGCTTTCCCAAACGGATATTTTCTGGCGTATTCCGTCGGCCTTGAGCCATTCGCGGGAGTGGAAGCCGAAGGTAGCGCCCCCACCCCCGCGCGGGGTTCGGGTGTCTGCTCTGCCCAATCCTGTCTGACAAAAGATGTCAGGTAGCACCCTGAGCGGAGGCTTTGCGAAGTCGAAGGGTGCGGAGGGCTGACAACCTTTGCTTGACGAGATATGCCTCTGCCGATGATATCGGCGCAACGATAAACATTTCAAATTACGGAAAAATCAAGGATGAAACGAACAATCTTTCTTTTTGCAGTTTTAATGCTCGTGCTGGCGGCTTGCGGCCCGAGCGAATTAACCGTCAGTGAGGCCTGGGCACGCCCCGGGTTGGCGGGGAATAACAGTGCGATCTACTTTGTGGTCCAGAATCCTGGCGACGATGATACCCTGTTGAGTGTCGCCTCGGATGTTGCGGGGGCGGTCGAAATGCACATGACCATGGCTGTGGAGGGGGATACGATGGAACACAACATGGATCACAGCATGGAAGGCTCTGACATGGGGACCATGCCCGAAGGCCAGGCAATGCCCGAAGGCCAGGTGATGACGATGGTCAAACAGGAAAACGTGCCTGTCCCCGGTGGCGATAAGGTTGCCTTTGAACCGGGCGGACTGCACATCATGTTGCTGGGCCTGAATTCTGACCTGGTGGTTGGGGATACGATTGAAGTGACCCTGACTTTCGAAAAGGCCGGAGCGATTACGCTCCAGGTTCCGGTCGAAGAAAATTAGTCGTCCAACCTGATTGAATACGGGGTAGTGGCGATTTCAATCGCTCTTAACGACTGAAGTCGTCACTACCTCCCCGCATCATGTTCTATCGCCCGCTTTTTAACGCCCTCCTCCACGGCACCTACATCGATGACGTTTTTTGGGGCGTGATTTTTGTGATCATGCTGGGCGTGTTTTTGTATTTTTACTTTTCCGACAAAGGAGAAGCGGAATCAGAAGATGATAATCATGATTCACATCAATGACGCACGCATTTCGCCTCAAGAAATCCCATCTTTCCCCAACCTCCTCATGCACATTGACCTCTCCTCCCTCAATTACGCTTTCCAAACCAAACCCCTGCTCATCGGCGGGATGGCGATGCAATACTACGGCCTCCGCAAATCCGGCGCAGACATTGACTTTGTCCTCACCCCACAGGATTACGAGGCCCTCGTAAAAAAATACCCCGAACATCGCAAAGATATTTTCGGGGATTTGGGCGTGTGCGTCGAGTTGTTTGAACTCTGGCGCACGATCATGTTGTTTGATTACGATTTTTTATCTCTCAACGCCCTCGAAGAAGCGACCTACAAAGTCATCTCCCTCGACCGTCTGCTCTTTCTCAAAGCGTTGGGCCTGTCCGAGCCGAAGTACGAACGGGATTTGCGGCTGATCGTGCAGAAGATCACGGACATTCAGTACGGGAAAGATCAGCAGTTTGGAGCGGGGCATTTTGTCGGTTAAGGTAAATCCTCGTTAATCGCCTGCAACTTCAATAAAATCTCTGCCGTTTCGACTTGATCGGCCAAATGAAGCGTTCCATCTTTTTCCGAGATGGTGGGGAAAATTTCGTAGCCGAGATATTCCGTGCCCTGAAAATAGACCCGTAAAATCAAACTTTGTTGGCGTTCCCGCTCCTGAGTCTGGTCGAAGACGAAGTTGCCCAACCCGTAAAAGACGGGGATGCCATTCACCTCACCGAACGCCTGAATGTAGTGCGGGTGATTGCCAACGATGAGGTCCGCGCCCGCGTCCGCGGCGACCTGTGCGAGAGCGAGTTGCGAGGGGTTGGGGATATGCGTATATTCTGGCCCCCAGTGCGGCATCACGATCACAACATCGGCCATTTCCCGCGCGGTGGCGATGGCCGCACGCAGGTTTTCCTCGTTCAAAATCGCGATTCCGGGCGAATTTTCCCCGGCGTAAGCGTTTTGTTCGATTTGCCCCAACGACACAATCCCAAACTTGATTCCCTGAATCTCGACCACCACGGGTTCCATTGCCTCCGCGTGGTTCGCCCCCGCGCCAACGGGGAGAATACCCACGCGCCGGAGATTGTCCAGCGTCTCGTAAAACGCGTCGTCCCCGCAACTGGTCACACCGCAGTTTTTGATGTGGTTGGTGGCGACGCTCATCACGTCGATCCCCGCGCGGGCCATCGCATCGGCGTTTTCCGGGCTACCCGCCAGCACGAACGTTTCCACACATCCCGTGCGGGGGGCGACCTCGCTCAGGGAGGCGTTCAGCGTGCCTACCGTTAAATCCGCCGGTTGTAGGAAATCGAGGACGCCTGCGTAGATGTAGTCGGCGTTGCCGTTGGCGTCCACCGCCGCTTGCACACACCGCGCGGGGACAATCTGTCCGGTGAAGATCATGGTGATGAGGGGCGGCGGCGCGGGGGTGGGTGTCTCTGTGGGTAGGGGCGTGTCCGTCGGGAGTGGGGTGGGCGTGAAGGTGGGCGGTGCGGTAGACGCGGGCGTCTCGGTAGACGCGAGGGTCGCGGTGGGCGAGGGTGTGGGGGAACTGACGGGGACAGGTTCGCCGGAGGGGGATGGGAGGAGCGCCGGAGCTTGAGAACTTGTCCGGGTGCAGGCGGAGAGGCTAAAGGTGAAGAAGAGCAGGGTGAGAAGAAAGCGCATGTTGCGTATAGCCAGAATTATTAAGGGAGAGAGATGTTAGAAAGGGCGAGGCTGATTTCGGCGCGGACTTCCGGGGCGGGGTCGGTTTGGGCCGCGGCGGTCAGGGCTTGTGCCGCTTCTTCGCCGCCGATTTGACCGAGTGCCCAAGCCGCGTGGGTGCGGATGAGGGGTTCGGGGTCGTGCAGGGCGTGGGTCAGCGCGGGGAGGGCGGACGGGGCGCCAGCATTTCCGAGGGCGACGGCAACGTTGCGGAGATACCCGCGCCGTTTGGTACGTTTGACCGGACTACCTTTGAATTTTTGGTTGAACCGCTCAGGCGTCAGGTGCAATTCCGCACAAAGATCGGGTGCGGAAATTGCTGGGCGGGGGGGAAAGACGCCTACCTCCACCGGGGCGGCGAACCGGACATTCCACGGGCACACTTCCTGGCAGATGTCACAGCCGAAGACCCAGTTTCCCATTTGGGGACGCAGATCGAGGGGAATGGGGCCTTTGAGTTCGATGGTCAAGTAAGAAAGGCATCGGGTGGCGTCGAGTGTCCGATTGGGGAGGATGCATTGGGTGGGGCAGGCGTCAAGACAGCGGGTGCACGTGCCGCAATGGTCGGTGGTGAACGGCGGATCGGGGTCGAGTGGAAGCCCGAGCAGGATTTCGGCGAGGAGGACATAGGATCCCTGGCGGGGGTGAATCAGGCAGGTGTTTTTGCCGATCCAGCCGAGACCCGCGTGTTGGGCGAGGTCACGTTCCAGGATGGGGCCGGTGTCTGTGTAATAGCGGTTGGGGACGGGGCCAACCTGGGCTTCGATGAATTGCACAAGGCTTTTCAGAAGCGGGGGGAGAACATCGTGATAGTCGTCACTCGAGGCGTAGCTGGCGAGGCGTCCGCGCGGGGTGGGGGGATCGGACGGGGTTTTGTGATCCTGTGGGGGCGGGTAACGAATGCCGAGGACGAGGATGGATTCACAGGTGGGGAGAATTTGACGGGGATCAGCCCGCCGCGCGCGATTCTGATCCGTCTCCAGATAGGCCATTTCACCATGAAGCCCGGCGGTGATCCAGCTTTCATAGGTGGTGTAGTGCGGGGGGGCGACCGGGAGGGTCACGCCAACCAGGTGAAAGCCGAGCCGTCGGGCCTCGTTTTTGATGGTTTGGGTCAAAGACATGGGGAGGCTTTGGGCCTCCCCATGTTTAGGATTACTGGCAGGTGACGACAAAGGCGATGGGGGGTGAGGTCAGGTTGGAGGGGGCGGTGATTTGGAAGGAGATTTGCCCCGAAACCGTTTTGGTGATGCTGAGGGTGAAGGGGATAGTGACGGTGTGTACCCCTTGTTGGGTGGATTCGATGGTCTCTGCGGGCACGCCGGTGAAGGTGTAGGTGGGGTCATTGGCAAGGGCGTTGACGCGATAGGTGAAGGTCAGGGGACCGTCTAGGGTGACGACGGCGTTGAAGGTGAGGGTGGCCGGGCATGCACCGACGTAAGAGTTGGCGTCAATCCCCAGGCTAACGTTAACGACGCTTGGGCCGGGGGTGGCTGTCGCGGTCGCAGGGAGAGCGGTTGCCCCGACAGGGGTGTTGGTTGGCGTGGCAGTCACGGTGGGCGAGGGGGTCGGCAGGATAACGTTGACCTGGACGTAGAGCGCCTGGCTGGCGTTGGTCCCAATGCCAAAGACGGGGCCATCTGCACCCGCGTCCGTGTCCGGAGCCTGGAACATCCAGTAGCCAATGTAGGTGCCTGCTTCGGCGGGGGCTTCCAAGGGGATGGAAATATCAATGGTGCCACCGGGCAGGGTTTCCTGAGTCAGGGTGATGGCTTGCCCTTCCATGCGGTCGCCGTTGATGAAGACGAAGAAGTAGCCGGGAATCCAGGTTTCACTGCCGATGTTTTGAATGCGCCAGGTTTTGGTGAAGGTGTCACCCGCGATGACGAGTGTGCCATCGGGGATGCTGACATCTTCGATGAAGCGGGCGTGGTTCGCCAGGACGCCGTTGTTGGCCGTGGGGAGCGCACCGACGGAGGTGGCGGTGGGGGCTTGTGCTTCTGTGGGGGCCGGGGTCGCGGTGGGTTGAAGGGTCGGGCTGGGGGCCAGGGTGTTGGTGGGGTTGGCTAGGGCAACCTGGGTCAGTTCGGCTTCAACCGTTTGTGCGATAGAGGCTTCCACGGCAGAGGGGTCTGTGGTGGGTTGTTCCGGGGCGGTGGTGGCCTGGACTTCTGCGGTCGGGGTTTCGGTGCCCTGGGTGGACAGGCAGGCTGTCAGGACCAAAGAGAGGGAGAGGAGGATGGTCAACATCCGGGGTAAGGCTGATTTCATCAGATTGGGTTTCATTGTAAACTCCTTAATGATAAACATGATGCGAGGAAGCTCCCATCACATTTATAGGTTTGGGGATCACGGCATGGTGAAATCTAGGGTTTCCGTGGTGCAGGATCCACCCAAACCATCTTGCGAACAGATTTTAAATGTGGTGCGTAGGTTTTGTCCACTCGTCGCGTTTGCCAAACTAGCCCCCACATAAGCTTTTTTGCCAGGCTCAACGATATCGCCTCCCTGCGGACATTCACTAGCCCCTGCTAAAAAGGGGCCATCGTGGGCGAACGGGCCAAAGAGGACCGTGCCATTAGTATCGCTCAAAGTTATTTCTGCCGATTGAAAAACACTGTCGCCATTATTGAACAAACTGAAAATGGCATAATTGACGCTCTCACACACATGGACATTGTCAAAAAAGACGGAAAAATCCGGGGCTGAACCGACGTTGATGATCGTCCAAAAAGAAGAAGTGCCGCTGTTTCCCAACCCAAAAATCTGGCCGGAGGCGTTGCGTAATTTCCAGTCGCCGCGATATTCGCCAGGTTCGTTGGGGGCTTGTAAGGTGACAGAGACTTCGACTTGCTCGCCGGGTTGGACTTCGCCGCTGGTGAGCGGGAAACTGGCGGGGCTACCCATCGCGTCGCCCTTGTCAAACACCACGGCGTATCCCGCATTCCAGGCGCATTCGCCCGCATTTTGAAGTCGCCACGTTTTGACGAAAGTTTCACCCGGTTCGTACACAGTGCCATCGGGCACGGTGACATCTTCAATAAAAGTAGCCCGATCACAGTTTTCGCTGGAAGGAGGAGCGGTTGCGCCAATCTCGGTGGGTTGCGCGGGCGCGGTTGCCAGTTCGGTGGGGAGGGGGGTAGGCGGAGAGGGCGTGGTTTGGGGATTGACCGCGATTTGCGTGAGCTGGGCTTCGATGGTTTGCGCCACGGTAGTTTTCGTTTGAGCGGCGGCAGTAAAAGGCAGGTTTTTATCGACTGGTGTATTAGTGGCGGAATTCAGACATCCCCCGATCAGCCATGAAACCAGGATGATTATTCCCAGTGAGAGTATGGAATGCTTTCGAACGTGCATAAGAGTATAACGTGGATTTTACCACCCTAATTCAGGTGTGACCACGTTTCCGCATACCAACGCAAATATTGTTCCAGGTGGCTTTCCCAATACGCTTCTTCGTGCCGCCCGGTGTACAGATACCATTCGTGCGGGATATTTTTCTCGGTCAATAAATTTTCGAACCAAACCGCATTTTCAAGCAAATAATCTTTTTCGCCAATGTCTAAAAAGAAACGCGGCATCTCTTCGGGGGGGATTTCATTCAACCACCGCTTCAGCCGGGTCGGGTCGGTGACGAAAACGGGCAAACTATGCGCCCCAATCGCCCCAAACAACTCCCAACGCGACAGCCCCAAATTGACCGCCCACGACGCCCCGCGGGATAAGCCACCAATTGCCCGATACGCGCGTTCCGGCAGGGTGCGGTAGGTTTCATCCATCCACGGAATCAGGTAATCCACCAGCGCTTCCCCAAACGGATCATCCTTCGGTTCATCCGTCCAAATGCGGTCCCGGGGCATGAGGATCAAAAACGGCGGCAATTCACCCGAGGCGATCAAGGCATCGGCGGTTTCGTCAGCGCCCAACCGATCCCATTGATCGTCGTTGAAGGTTGACCCGTGGATGAGAATCAACAACGGATACTGCCGTTCGGTTTGTTGTTCGTAGCAGGGAGGGGTGTACACGCGAAATTCCCACGGGAGCGGCGAAACCGGAGTGCGCAGGGTATGACGAGTTATTTTTCCGCCTTGCGTCCAACAGGCGAGCGGCGTGGGCGTTTGCGAGGGGGAGATGGTGGGGGATGGGGAAGCGATCAGGGTCGCGGTGGCCGGCGGGGGAACCGTTTCGGTCGGGGTGGGGGACCCGCGCGGGGTGATTTCCGGCTCGCGCGGGGTCGCCGTTTGCCCGGACGGGGTCCCCTCCTCAAGCACGGGGCCGGGAAGGGACGCCGAGGGGTCGCAAGCTGTCAACGCGCTAAAAACCAACGTCAGCGCGCAAAAGTGAATCAGCACACGCGCCGCGTTACGAAGGATCGCACACGCCGCGTTGCGAGTTATCGCACACGCCGTTTCCATTCTTCTTTGAGTTGGAGTTCGCTGGGGCTTTTGCCAGATTCGAGCGCGAGGAAGTCGCTCAACAGGCGATTGAACTTGTTCGTTTCGGTGAGCATGGGGTAGTGCCCGGACTCTTCAAACGTGATGGTGTGACTCAGGTCGGGCATGCGCGTATCCCCGTTGGGCATGGCAATAGCCTGATCATTTTGACCGTGGACGAGAAGACAGGGGTGTTGGAGATTGGTCGCCAACTGGCTCAAATCTACTTTATCGAGATTGTTGATCGAGTTGACAATGGCCTGACTGTCGGTTTTGGCAGCCTCGAGCCGGGCAATGTCGGGAATGCTCGCACCACTCAGGAGCCATTTTTCGAGATCGCCTGGGGGATCGGTTTGGAGCCGGACGTTCAAGTTCGCTTTGCTCATCGGGAAGCCGACGATCATCACCCGATCTACAAAGCGCGGGAATTTGTTCGCATAAAGTAATGCGACGACTGCCCCCAACCCATGTCCAACCAGGGCGATTTTGGCGATCCCCATCTCTTCCAGGAAGCGGTCGAGCAGGGTGACGTAATGATCCAGGCTGTAACGGGCTTGGGCTTTGGACGTTTCGCCGAACCCCCACAGGTCCAGGGCATAGGCGCGGTACGAAATCGAGGCGGCTTGCATCGTGGGGATCCAGTACCGCCACGAGCCGACCCAGCCATGCACAAAGATCAGAGGCCGCCCCCGGCCCAGAACTTCGTAATGGACGATTTCGTCGTCAATAATCAGCGCACTCATTGGTTCTCTATGTTAATCAGGCTTTGTTGTGTTTCTTCAAAATTTCTGCTACGCGCTCGGTGAGTTTATCGGGCGCAAATGGTTTGAGAATGTAATCGGTCGCGCCAACTTCCATGCCCGTGCGTACTTCGGTGTCCTGCCCTTTGGCGGACAGGAAGACGACCGGAATGTGTTTGGTGGCTTCCTGGGACTTAATGTATTCGCAGGCCTCGTAGCCTGTCATTTTGGGCATACGAACATCCAACATAATCAAATCTGGCATGATCTTGCCAGCATTTTCAGCCGCTTCGGCTCCATTGGGGAAGGCGGTGACATCATGACCTGCAAAACGGAGGGTAAAGGTAATTAAGTCACGTATGTCACGTTCGTCTTCTGCAATCAAAATTTTTGCCATGCTTCTTGCCTCATTCTCTGCTGGAAACAGACGATCCTGTTCCGGGCACGATTATTCTTCAGGGTCGTATGCAGGCAGTGTAAAGGAAAACACACTGCCCTGGCCTGGAATCCCCTGGCTTTCCATCCAGAGTTTTCCGCCATGTCGTTCGATCAGATACCGAACGATGGGAAGCCCCAATCCGGTTCCCGCAGATGCTAAAACCAGAGGATCTTCGCCACGGTAGAACCGTTCAAAAATCCGCTCTTGATCTTCGGGGGCGATGCCGATGCCATTGTCCATGACATCGGTTTGAACAAAATCATGAGCCTGGGAAAACCGGATCGTGACATGTCCTTCGGGAGGGGTGTAAAAATACGCGTTTTCAACGAGGTTTTCTAGAATTTGCCGGACACGCTCAGAGTCGCCAATAATCCGAGGGGAAAACGTGGGCGGGACGATTTCAAACGTCATGGGTTTGTTTTCATCCTCGGAGCGATGCACATAATCTTTGATCACACTCTGGGCTGTCTCCAACAGTTCAACGGTTTGCATATCCAGCGAGACTTTGCCTGCTTCGATGCGGGAGACATCGAGCAGATCATTGACGAGGATGTTCAACCGTTCGGTATTACTTTTCACCACGTTGAGGAACGATTTCTGCTGGTCGTTCAGCGCGCCCGCGGCTCCCATGAGCAAAATGTCAGTGTAGCCGCGAATGGAGGTCATTGGTGTACGTAACTCGTGGCTGACCGTTGCAACAAACTCGGATTTGAGACGGTCCACTTCAACCTGATGGGTAATATCGCGGAAGATGGAGACCGTGCCCAGGAATTCTGCACGGGTGGACACGGGCGAAAGGCTAACTGCCACCACCCGTCCATTGTCCAGCGTAATTTGCTCGGTATAAATGTCCGCTGATTCCGCGGAGGCGGGGTCTTCCGACCAGGCACGGATAGTGTCCGTCCAAAGTTGGCCCGCTTTTCCAAACAAACCGATGAAATTGTCCAGTGTTTTACCGACCAACTGGGCATTGTTGATGTCCAAAATTTTCGCCGCCGAAGCATTGAAAATCGAAATCATGCCGGACGATTCCGTCACCAAAACGCCATCGACCACGGCCTCAAGAATAGCCCGCAGACGACTGGCTTCCACCTGTTGGTTGCGGAGCATACTGCCCAGGCGTTCAGCCTGATCCCGGATCAGACCGTACAATTGGGCGTTGTTGATGGCGACGGCGATCTGTTTGGCGGTAGCCTGGACGAGGTCGAGATGGTCTTCGGAAAAGTGGTTTTCCTGAGGGTGGAAGAGCAGTAAAGCCCCAAGCGTCTCTTCGCCCATCAGGAGGGGGACGGCGATAGCACTACGATGTTGGGCACGGTTGATCGCTTTCGGTTCATCGGAGGGACGCACCCACCGTTGGTCTTTGGTAATATCGGGGATGAGGGCAGATTCCCGATACGCGATGACCCAGCCCGCCAATCCGTCGTTGACCGAAAATTGGGAAACTTCGCCGCCCGCCGGGGTGGGGGAGGTGTACCCGTACGAGGCTCTGCGGAGCAGGAAGGTGTCCGTGGACCGAGAAAGCATAATCGTGCTTTGTTCCGCTTCCACGATTTTGTTGATTTGTTCCAGCGTGCGGGTGAGGACGATATCCATATCCAAACTGGATGAAAGCTCGGTAATAATGCGGAGCAGGGTCTGAGTGCGATTGTGTTCGATCTGAAGTTCAGAGGTTCTGGCGCGCACGCGTTCTTCCAGTTCTTCTGTCAGGCGGCGGGTTTCTTCGAGAAGGTTTTTGTTTTCGAGCGTGGCCGAAACGAGGGAACCAATTTGGACGAGAATGTTTTGATCGCTTTGGGTAAAGGCATAAGCGCGTTTACTGCCCACATTGAGGCTTCCCATCGCATCTTCGCGCATCACCAAGGGGACGATGATGAAGGATTTAATGCCTTCGATTTGGATAGCTCTGCTTTCGTGCATCAAAACGGGGTGATGGGTGTTTAAAGCCTTTTGGATCGCCGGGAATTTTTCGATGGGGAGCGTTTCTGAAGTGAGTGGGTCGGTGTCGGAGGATTGGGTAAATTCCGTCAGGATATTTCTATCGGAGGACAAGATCGCGACACTGGCCCGGTCGGCGTTCAGAATTTGGCGGGTGATTTTCGAGACGATTTCAAAGATGGCGATGGCGTCCCCCGCGCGGCTGAGTTGGGCACTCATTTCGTTTAACAGGGTGAGGCGGCGGGTTTGTTCTTCGGTTTCTGCCAGGGCGGCTTGAACTTGTTTGAACAGTTTTTCCTGTGCCATCGTGCTGGACAAGCCCGCGGCGACGGTCTGCAACGCCGCGATTTCATCGGCCCGCCAGGTGCGGTCAAAGGTGGTTTCGATAAAGGCCAGATAGCCGGGGATGCTGAGGTCACCGGGAACGGCAAGCACGAGGAGCGATTGGATTTTCTGTTTTTCCAAAATTGTGCGTGGCGCTTCCGGCAGGTCTTTGACCAATCCTGAGAATATGCCAGACTCTTCAATCCCACTGGAGAGGAACGTGGAGAGTGTGGCCGGGAATTGCTGGAGGGCTTTGCTGTCGATGTTGGTCTTTACTTTTGGATTGCTCCATTCTGCGGTTTGTTTCCAATAGATGCCTTCTGCATCTTCTATCGCTTCAAAATAATATATTCGGCTGGCCTGGGAAACATCCCCCATGAGTTGCATGGTTTCGGTGATGGCTTGTGAACCGCGTTCGTTTAAGGAAACCACAGCGAGTGCGACACTCTTTTGATACCGTTCGCGGATTTCCAAATTCAATAGGGTCGTTTGGGTCTTTTCAAACAACCGCGCATTGCCCAAGGCGACCGCGGCCTGGTTGGTAATGGTCGTGGCAAGTTCTAGTTCGCCCGTTTGGAAGCCTTCTTGATGACTGTGGAGCAGAAGCAACCCATGCAGTTCTTTGCCCGAAATAAGTGGCAAGGCCACCACGGCACGGGTTTTGCGGGCCTTAAAGAATTTTTTCAGCGAGTCCAGAAGATGTTCTTTGGTGACATCACTTGCGATGAAGGCTCCTTCCGATTCGCGAAGGTGTGCGAGTAAGGCCTGTCCGTCAAAACGGATGGGCAATTTGCTTTCAAAGGCCGAGGTCTCATTGACGAGGTAGGCATCCCCATGATCGTTAAGGGTGACCGCGGAAACGGCGGAGCATTGAATGGCGTGACTGAGTTGCTCCAGCGTGAACTGGAGAATACTTTCGGGGTCGAGGGAACCGCTAAATCGGGTGGATAAGCGGTTGAGCATATCCAGACGTTCGGTGCGTTGGTTCAGTTCTTCGGTGCGCTGTTGGCTTTCCTCAAAGAGACGGGCATTTTCGAGTGCGACGGCGGCTTGTCCGGCAAAGGTGGTGGCGGCTTGGACGTGTTCGGACGTATAGAAGTTCGCTTCCTGCTTTTCGAGCGCAATCACGCCGACCACTTCTCCTTTGGCGAGAAGCGGGATGCCCAACCATGAAAGCAGGGAATATTCGATCCAGGCCGGGAAGCGGTCATCATTGTTGACATCTGGAACGTGAATGGCGTGTCCAGTGATGATCATTTCATTCAACAGGCGACTATCTTCCAAGGCCACTTGCAGGCCGAACCGTTCTTCGTTGTCTTCAAAACCCTGGGCGGCTTGCACCGTCAGATAATTTCCTTGCCGAAGCCAAAACGTCCCGGTGTTGAAGGGAATGACCGATTGCAATTGTTCGAGCAGGGAGACGATAATCGTATCCACTTGCAGGTTGGAGGTGATGGTGGTCGAAACACTCGTCAACATTTGGAGTTGGAGTGCCCGTTGTTCTGCGGCCTGGAATAGTCTGGCGTTTTCCAAGATCAAGCCGGTTTGTTGAATGAGGGAGGTGATGAGGGCTTGATCCTCTTCGGTGAACGCGGCAGAGGTGGTGAAATTATCTAATACGATAATGCCCAGTTTAGCTTCTCCCGCCCGAATGGGGATCAGCATACTGGAAATCGGCACATATCCCGAGGTGGCTTCTTGATACCGCAACAGGTTCTCGGTCGAAAGGTTGTAATCGCGGGCGAAATCTACCTCATCCACGCGGCGTGGGTTCCCTTCGGCAAATACCTGCCCGGGCAACGCCTCTCCTGAGCGGTAGGTGATTTCCATGATGCGCTGTTGATTTTTATAGCCCGAGACTGCTTGCGGGACGAGTTGTTCCTGTTTTTGATCCCACAAGGCAATCATCGCTGACTGTGCGCTTGTGACCACCCGCAGAACACTCTCTACCAGGGACCGCATGATTTCGTCAGGATTCAAACTCCCTAGTTGGCGGCTGAAATCCAGCAGTAAATCTACTTCGCGTAAGCGTTTTCGGGTTTCTTCGACCAGAGAGAGATTTTGAAGGGCAATGGAAATTTGGTTGGACACCAGAGAGAAAATCTCTTGATCTTCTGAGGTGTACTCTGTCACGGGGGCGAAACTGATACCCAAAATGGCCGCTTCCGCTATCGCTGGATCAGTAGGGGAGGGGATGGGGAAGCAGAAGAAACCTTCGGCTTTTGTCAGGGCGAGTAGGGGGGAACCTTGCCATTCCTGACCCACAGGGGAAGCCATATTGGCCGCAAACAGGGAGATGTTATTGCGTAAACAATGGCGTAAGGGGTTACGCTGTCCCACTAACGCTTGAGGATTTGTCCCTTCTGGAATTTTTCCCAACGCGTGGCTGAGGATGGGGCCTCGGCGGGTGGGTTCTGTGATCAGGACGATATCCACTTCCATCCGGGCAATTAAGGCTTCTCCCAGGGTGCGGAAAATACTTTCACGATCTGTTTTGCGATTGATGGCTTCGATAATTTCCAGAACGGCTTGAATACGCCGAGAGCGCAAATTTAACCGCTGGATCGAGAGGGTCTGTTCGAGGTCTTTGTGAAGGAGGAAGGGCAGATGGGCTTGCGCGGTGTGAGAGGCATCGTGTGCTCTGGAAACTTCGCTTTCCAGAGTGTCCACGCGCTGGCGCAAATTGTCTATTTTAAGGTGGCGTTCGATAGTGAGCGCGGCCTGATTAGCGAAAATTTCCAGAGTCTCGACGGTGGTTCGATCCGGGCGCAGACCGTTGCGCGGGGCATCGACGCTGATGAGCCCTAACGGGATCTGGCTATTGTGGTTATACAGCGGGACGAGAAGAACATCATCAGGATGCCAGGTGTTCCCATTTTTGTTGTTAGCATCTTCCGCAGATAACATCCGAACGGAGTGAATTTCCGGGGGGAAAATGGGTAATTTGTCTTCGGGGATGAAAAACGAATGGTGGATTTGGAAATTGGGCGTGAGTAATTCTTGAACCTGTTTCCATGAAACCGTGTGGGACGCCAATTCTTCCATCATGGCGGGTTGAATCCCGGCATTCGTTACGCGACGAAACGCTTCGATTTGTTCGTCGAAGACGCTGATCAGCACGACTTCAAAGGGCGTGGCTTCCTGAATCCCTTCGGCAATGGTGGTGAGGGCTTTGTCAACGGTCTTGTTTTCCCGCAACGCCTGACTGGTTTCAAGTAATTTCGCGAGGGTTTCCATCCCCTGATTGAGTTGGATATTCCGTTGCACCTGATCGTGGTACCGCTGTGCATTTCCAAGGGCAATCGCCGCCTGGACAGCGAGCGTTTGGGCAATCTCAATCGATTCCTGGTCGAAGCGTTGGGGGGTTCGGGCGTGCATATGCACCAGCCCAACGGTGTTATCCTGAAAGGCGATGGGGACAATTAACGCCGTTCCAATGCCTGGATGAGGGGGGTCAAATTCGCTATGGGCGAAATTGGGGATAATGAGAGGCTCGCCAGATTTGACGACCATTTGCTCGATATTGAGCAACGTACCATTGGCCGCATCCCCTACATGAAACGCAATTTGGGGTTGCTCTTTGTCGATATCTTCAAGGTCGAATAATAAGATAGACCCACAATCGGCTCCGGTGTTGTAGACAGCTTCGTTGTACACTAACTTGAGTAAGTGTTTGAGGTCGAGTGAAGAGTTTAATTCCTGGCTGATGCGGGTGAGGGAGGTGAGTTGCTCGACACGGCGGCGCAGGGTTTCATCCGTTTGCGTGTACAAAGATGATCGTTCAATCGCACCGGCGACCTGTCCGGCGGTGGTTAAGGCGAGTTCGATATCTGCCTGACTGAAGAAATTTTCTTCTTTACTGCCAAGTAGGACTTCCCCGATACCCCGATCCCGCACGGTGAGCGGGACAGAGATGGCTGACCGTGCTAACATGGCTTTAAAGAACGATTCGTAAAATTCGGGGGCGGCGGAAGGCTCGTTGAGGAGGCCGAAGGTGACGATCCTTTGGGACAAGGTGACGGTATTTCGGAATATAGGATCATCCATGGGGATGCGTGGGAGGCGTTTCAGGTTGTCACCAGGGAAACCTAAAATAGATTCTTTATGGACGAGGAGTTCGTATCGTTGATCGTCAAGGAGAAAGATTGCACCCGTGTCGGCGTGGAGTAGGCGGGAAATTTCGATAAGGGAATATTTCAGGATTTCGTCCAGGGTGGCGGCGGACCCCGCGAGGGCAGCGATTTTCCGGAGCGCTTCGGCCTGTTGGGCGCGGCGGCGTGTTTCCTGAATCAGGTTCGCATTTTGAATAATGGGGGCGGCTTGCCCGGCGATAATAGCGAGGATACGAATGTCTTCTTCGGTAAATGGGGCGGAATTCTTTTTGTTCGCCGCCTGGAGATAGCCGAGGGCATTTCCCCCAAGTGTGAGGGGGGTTAGGATGGTGTTTTGAATCCCTACCGCCTGGGCAAGGTGGGCCAGTCCTAAACTTTCAAGTTGCGAATCGCCTGGGGCATTGCTGGCTACGACTGTTTTCTGTGACAGCCAGATTCGAGAAGCAGAACTGTCGGACGTGATTTCTGCTGTGTACATGTTGATGAAGTGATCGGGAATCCCGATAAATGGCACCTGTCCTTGCAGGACATGATGAACTTCATCGTAAATCAGGAACCCTAGAATCTCAACTTCCAACAAGGGGGTGATGCTACTAATCAAATGGGCAAATAAGTCCCGGGTATGGCTAATGGTTCCGACGGCTTGGGCAAGTTTTGCGAGGCCTGTCAACTCCGCAACCCGCCGTTCTTCCTCTCGATGAACGAGGGCATTTTTGACGGCGACGGCGGCTTGACTGGCGAGGATATTCAAAATTTCCAGATCGTTATTGCTAAAAGAATCGGTCGTTAAAGCGCCAAGTTCGAGTGTGCCAAGCGGTTCGCCTGCGATCATTAAGGGGACACCCAAAAAAGACCGGATTGGAAAGTTCCTTCGGTCTGTTGCCGGGCGGGCCTCACGGAATGTTTCAACATTATTAACCAGGATGGGCGTGCGGTTGGTGAAAATATAACCACTATATCCCTCATCCGGCCGATAATTACTGGCTCCTTTTTCTAAACGCCGATCTAAACCCGGAAGACCTGCGAACCCAAAGGGAACCAACGCCTTTTGAATGGGGTCCCAAACCGTGATCTCAAATACATCCGATGGAATGAGGTGCTCAACACTTTCCAGAATCGCGCGTAAGGTGGCGTTCAGGTCAAGACTGCCGGTCATCGCCCGCCCAAGTTCGGTCAGAATATCTAATGCCCGCGCGGAGACAGCCGTGTTTTCTTGGGTGAGTACGGTCAGATCAGGGCGTCGTAAAGTAAGAAAAATGGTGTGGGTATCTTGATAGGGAAGCGTGTAAGAAACCCCATCTACCATCAACCCATGTAAAGCGAAGCGGGCTTGTCCCGGCGTGGCGCAAAGGCTGAGAAAGGTTTCACTCGGGCGGGCCTGACGTGCGAGGTGTTCCAGGTTTGGGTTATCATCGAGCGAGAGGTTTAACCAATCGCGAAGGGTACGATTAGCGAATAATACTTTCCCCCCAGGTTGGACAAGCAAAACAGCATCGTGATTCTGTGCGAGTTCAAGGGATAAGACCGCCTGTGAGAGCGGAAGAGGGCCGGGAATCGGTTGAATCTTAGGCACCAGACGCAACAATATCCACACCACGGCCAAAAATGTTAGCCCGGTGGCGAGAATATAAAACACCAGTAGCCAAGAATTAATCCCAAACATCGCTCAAATCACTTTCGATCAGGTTCACTATTCGCTGTTTTTTCTCCGAGATTCGGCGGCTAACTCGGTGATTTCGCGAATATCGGCAAATTGTTGGGTGGAAGGGGACACATGCCCGATGGCAATGGACATAATCGGCACTTTTTCCGCCTGCCCTTCCCGGCTGGTAGCGAGGACATAGCCTTGTTCGCGATCCATGAAGTTATAGTGGGTTAAGACTTCTTCGGCAAAGCGCGCTTTAAGCCGTTGGCGAATGGCCTGGCCGTTTTGATCGGAGGTGATGATGACAAAATTTTCGCCGCCAGGATGCCCGATAAAATCGTTAGGCGTTCCGAGTGCATCCACTACTTCACCCATCAACATAGCGGTAAAGCGCAGGACATCGTCCCCTGCCACAAACCCATAAACTTCTTTGAATGGCTCAAAGTGGTTGACGCGAATGTCCATCAATTCCCAATTATCCCGACGAATGATACGGCGCAATTGATCTTCGATTAACCGCCCGGAGGGTAACCCGGAACGGGGGTCGGTCAGGCTTTCGCGTTCGGCGCGGGCGATGGCATTTTGGACGCGTAATTTGAGTTCTTCAATGTCGAAAGGTTTGGTGATGTAATCATCTGCGCCTAACTCAAGGCCTTGAAGTTTGTCACTGCGTTCATCTTTTTGCGTTAAGAAGATAACCGGAATGTGACTAGTGCGGGTTTGTGTGCGTAGAGTACGGCACACATCGTACCCATTCATTCCGGGCAACATAATGTCGAGCACGATAAGATGAGGCAAACCCTGGCGGGTTTTGTCCAGTGCTTCGGAACCAGACAATGCGGCGTCTACATCGTAGCCTTGGCCACCGAAGTAGATACGGAGCATGTTGGAAATGTCAATATCATCTTCAACAATTAAAATACGGGCTTTACCCATAGGGACCTCCCAGAAAAATTAGGTAGATTGGGGGTGTTGGTGTGCACGTTGGTATACACGCTCAATTTGTTCATCTGTAATTGCCTTTTCAAATGACCGAAAGCCGCTCAAGCGAAATCCATGCTTGTCGGCAATGGCTTCAATTTCATTGACTTGTTCCAGTCGAAGGTCTTTGCCTAAGGTGTAATCTTCAAAACGCCCCTCTAAGGTGAGGGCCATCGTTTCAGCCATACAGGCATATGCCTTGCCTGGGGGAAAGCCAAAATCAAAATTAAAATTTACAGGCCCTGGTATATCCACCATCCCACCATCAATGACGAGAACATCATCCCGCGCGGCGGCTACTCTGGCAGACACATCTCTAGGGCGTGCGACATCACAAATTATACTTCCTGATTGCAAATGTTCCGGGTGAATTATTGTGTCAATTGCGCTTGTGACGGTTAAGATAAGTTGCGCCTTTTTTATATCATTCACTTCGGTAGAAATGTGAATGTTAGATAAACCTGTAACGGATTGGATTTGCTCTCGCAAGGCTTCCAAAGCAGGCATTCGGCGTCCGATCAGGATGAGTTCGGCGACTTTGACGGCAAGTTTCAGAGCGCAGACTTGCCCAATGGCTCCGGTTGCCCCGACGACTGCGGCACTTGCACGGGAAAGAGGGATGTCGAGACGCTGGGCGGCTTTTTGGATGGCCTCAATCGCAATGGAAACCGTATAAGAGTCGCCGGTTGTGACGGGGATATCCAATTCTTTTGCAATGGTGATCCCACCATCGCCAACCACCGAGGTGAAAGCTCCCAAGCCTAATGTCTTCGCGCCCAGTTTTTCTGCCAGACGCCCGGTTTCGATGATCTTACGATAAACCGTTTTTTCCGGCAACTCCATCATTCGGGTGGGAGTGAGGGGACAAGCTAAAAACCACCCCTGGATTTCTTTGCCAGTGGCTTGCGAGGTGATACCTTCTATTTCAGAAATGTAAACAGGGGGGAAAAACGTCGAAAAAAAGTTGATTTGCCGTTCCGTTAGAAATTTCCCCAACAAAGGGTATTTCCGGCTCACGTCCCGTTTGGGGTGAATAGGATGGATGATGAAGGCAAAACTGTCCACGGACTACCACGACTCTTTGACCACTTCATCCTGACGGGGGTACAGACGTTTGTGAAGGTGAGCAGAAGAAAATAGTTTGTGGTCGCTTTGTTCGTAGGAGATATTTCTATTAATCACGCGTCGTTCGTTGGAGGCCACCAAGACGACATCCGATTCGATCATCCGTCCGGGCATGATGATCATTCCTGCACCAAGCCGGCAATTGTGCCCTACACATCCCCCTAACACTTCTCGATTTGCCAGATTGAGTTCCCCGTGTCCATCCATTGCCCGCAGAGGGGTGGGAATCAGGTTGAAATCTGTGAACGTTGAGCCGGCGCCAATAAATGTGTTCCGTCCAACGACGCACATTTGCAAGCAGGTATTTTGCGCGACCATGCAATTATCCATCAAAGTCGTCATAAATAAGGAGGCCCGAAAGGGTAGGAAACTCCCGTCACCCACGACGGAAAGCATTAATTGACAACCTTGGGAAATATTGACGTTGTCGCCGATGATGCAATTGTCAATGACCGCTCCCGCGCCGATATTGACGTTATCTCCGATTACGGTGGGGCCGTGGATGATCGCACTGGGATCAATGACACAATTGCGTCCTATCTTGACCAATTCAGAACAGGCTAAAACCTGTTTGCCTTCGTAAATGGCTTTGGAGAGTAAATAGAGTTTAAAAAATGGGCTGGAATTTACCCGATTTTCAAAACGTGCCCCTCTTGAGAATAAGCCGTAAACGACATCGGTGATAAAAATATGCACCCAGGAATCAATGGCGATTAAACTTCTTAACGGAACCTGGAAGACAAGATCACCCTGCTCTGTCGCCATATAAACGGGGACATGATAGTACCCAATCTCCTGGCTTTTGGTTTTGATGAGGAGCGGTTCACTCTCGGGTTGGGGGCCGCTGGGGAAATACCACAACTCCGCCAAATACAGATCACCCTGTTCGGTGTAGGAAACAGATAGGGGAAGGGCATGTTCCCGAAAAGCCGGATCATTTTTTGAGAAGGCGGCTTGACTGGGATGATTTAGCGTTTTTGCTTTATTGATGAACGTTTCGATAAATGTTGCGTCGAAATATAAATTATCCCGGTATACCAAACATGGCCCCTGTACGTCCGGGAGGGCGGCATCTTCCGCAAGCTCAATTTCGTGTGTGACATAGGGGGCAAGAATATCCCGTTGCAGTAACCAAAGAGGCTTATTTTGGATACGCAAATCCCTGGCTTTCTCGTTGAAAGGGCGGACAAATTTTTCGCTCTTCAGAATGATCTTCAGCATTCTAAGGCCTCATAAATTGTTGTAAGCCAAAGTTAGGATGTTGTTCCGTTTTCAAGGAAGTCGCGCAGGATTTTTTGAAATTGGCGTGGTTGATCGAGCATGGGGAAATGCCCTGCCTTTGAAAATCTTTCGATGCGCGCATGGGGTACACCTTTTTTGAGTGGTTTCCATTGATTTGGAGCGACGATCACGTCTTTATCACCGTAAATGCCCATCACAGGCATGTGAATGGTGTTAAGTTTATCCGTGAGGTCTGTGTTGTGTAAAGATGAAATACTGATCAGAAACGATTCAACTGTCGTGCGATCCAGATCTTGTGCGACCATGGAGAACCAGCGAGGGTCTGTCGTAATCAACGGTGTTCCAGCTTTAATCCCCAATTTTAGTGCCCACATCATATTGTGAACGAGAACCCCAATAGGACGATAACCAGCTAATTTGAGCAATGGTGCAAGAGAAGACCCATTAATCGGAGAGCCAATCACGGCGACTTTGCTCACGCGGTCCGGGTATTGCATGGCGACGGATAAGCTGACGGTTCCTCCCATACTATGTCCAACGAGGGGGGCTTGTTTAATCCCCAATTGTTCCATAAACTCATCCACCATGTTCACAAAGTCGTTGACCTGATAGGTTGATTGTTTTTTTCCGGATTCGCCAAACCCCCAGAAATCAAGCGCATAGGTACGATATTCGTGCCCTAAGAAGGCCATGGTCTCTTGCCATAAACCCCAAGAGCCAAGCCAACCGTGAAGCAAAATAACAGGACTCCCCCGTCCATAAACTTCGTAATGAACGATACCCTTATCGGTAGTGAGCGAGGACACAGTTTCTTATCGAACTTGCAAAAAGGTTCTTAAACATCCATTTTCGCCAGAATGCTATAGAGCAATTCAAGCAAAACGTTCTTGACAGACTCTCGGTCAAGCGCGATACAGGGCAGGAACTTGACGTTTGGATCCAGCCGTAAGGCGATCCGCATATCATCAATATCCCAGGCATCCGATTGGTCCTGCTTATTGGCCGCGACAACATAAGGGGTGGGGGCGTATGCACGGAAGGTTTCTAAAATGCTTCGTGCTTCGCGGAAAGTCTCTGGGCGAGTGCTATCCACCATCACAATAAACCCTAACATGCCTTCTGACAGAATCTCCCACATAAAGTCAAAGCGTTTTTGTCCAGGTGTTCCAAATAAATACAAGACCAGGCTATCATCTACCGTGATGCGCCCAAAGTCCATCGCTACCGTTGTTGATTCTTTGATGCGTTCGGCCTCCGATGAAATTTTCCGCTCAGTAGAAACGACATCTATTTCACTAACCGTCTGAATAAATTCCGTTTTACCCGAACTAAAAGGGCCTGTGACAACCATTTTGACAGTTTGCATAACGCATTTTCCTTAAAAATGAGACCAGAGACTCAAATAATGAAGAATTAAAGCGAACGTATTCGGCTGATAATACGATTCACCAAGGATTTTTGCTCGGCTTTGTTTGCAACAGGAACAGGTGTACGGGAAGGGGCGGGGGCGGGCATGTCGGCTGGGCGAATGATTTCGACCAATCCCGCTTGAAGAAGACCATAAACAATCCGCCGAATTTCCAGGTCGTTCATTTTGGTGGCTTTTGCAATTTGCCGCATAGAATTTTTGGGATTAATGTACGAAACGACCTTCCATTCTTGAACACTTAAATTGACTTTTTGTAAGTTTGTCCCTGGCCTATCCGTAAATTTCAGCGCCATATCCAGATTGGGCAATTCGTCTTGAAGCTGTTCCCACTCGCGTAATCGGCGCGACCCTTCCATAATGATGTTTTCAAGATCAATACGGGTGATGATTTTATCTTCTTCGGGTAAGGCCCCATTTTCGAACCGAAAAAAGCCTTCCACCCATGTGAATAGCCGGTTCACAATCCCGATAAAATGGTTTTGTAAGGCGGTCATGACATCTTCACGCGTAATGTACCCCCCATTGATCAACAATAACCCAAGTTCTTTATCCCCCATTTCTCCTGCACGAACTTTCAGAGTCTGATATTGCGCGGACGAAAACTTATTGGCTTTATAGAGGATATAAGCCAGGTTATTTTCATCCTTGCTCATTTGAGCAAAGGCAAGCTTCCCATCTCGGAACGAAACCCAAGCTGTCTCATTAGAACCTTCGACAATCAATGTTCCCGTTTTGCGAGCCAGGTTTATCAGATTAAGCAATTGTGTAATGGTAAAGTCGCGTAAATTACCCTTTAAGGCCATAGGGATTCTCGATCATCTAATTCAGGGAGGATTTGGAAAGGTTGCGAGGATTATACATGTAAGCATTAATAGCGTCAAATGGGAATTGAGTTCCGCAATTCTCGAGATGGCCGCAAAAGCACGAACGGCGTTCCTTCAACGGCCACCCTGAAGTTCAAAAGCGCTTCAAAAAGGAACGCCGTTCGCCCAAAAACGGAATTGCTGAATGGAGGTTCGTTATGCCCCTTATTAATGAAAAACTGCTTCCAATTTGAGTTCGAGACAGTATTTTTTTTGTCTTTGAAGTAGGATGGCTGGCCGAGTTGTTACATTCTCGGATTACTCTTGAGGCCTGGTACAAATCCCTTGTGTTTCAACCAGATCCAGAATTTGAGGAAGATCACTATAGTGAAGCGATCCGGCTGTATTTTTTGAATTTGTGCGCCCAAAAATCGCAAGGGTATTCGCATGACGCCCGTCAAGCGGAATGACAATCGAGTCCAGATTAGAGAAGTATTTATAAAATGAATGGATACGTACCCGTGGTGCGTAATACAGTTCCATGATCATCATCACCGTAGTCGTTTGATACTCCAAATACGTTTCATCCGACATCGTCAGGGAGTCCCAATTTTTATTTCCAGACAAAACCTCATTGACCTTCGCTGTCAATTCTTCGTACCGGGCATCCTCTGGGCGAATAAATATCTCCGTTCCATAACAATTAATGGTGATTTGAGTCGGTCGCTCTGAAAAGCTCGTGACAAACCAGATAAAGTCCTGTGTATTCAAGGAAACAACCAAATAAACCAAGCCAACAACTACAAACACAATCGTAACGAGCAAACCGAGCAGAGAGGGGGATTTAGATTGATCCATACCTTATTCCTTGGGAAGACGTAATTACTCACACAGGCAAAGAGGCCCCGAAAATTTCTTCGCTATGTGCGTAGTTACGAGAAGACATCTTTGAGATGGTGAATTCATGCAATTTTTCATTCCATAAATTCACGAAGGGATTTAATTGTCTTATTGTAAACCAAAAGTAAAAAGCCCATCCATCAGAACTCCGCCACAAAAAGAAGGAGCGAGAATGTACATTCTCGCTCCTTCGGAATTACCTCTTCAACGCTGATGAGATTTATTGAACCCCACATATTCCCTCAGCGCTCAAATACTCCCGCATCTTACTGATATTTTGAATATGCAAGGAGCCAGCTGTGAACTCCTCTCCCGTCCGTCCAAACACTGCATTGGTTTGGGAATGTCTGCCCACCAGGGGAATGACAAACGCTCCCACGTGCGAAAAATATTTGTACAAAGAATGAACTCGTACAGTGGTTGGATACCGCAATTCTAAAACGAGTACCGCAGAGTCGGTTTGATAATAGGTGTACGTTTCATCCGACATAGACAGCGAGTCCCAATTCTTTCGTCCAGAGATCGCCGCGTTTACCAGCGCCGTCAGGTCCGTAAATTGTTTTGTGCCCGGTTCCACCACCTTTTCGGTTCCATAACAGAATACCACAATCTCCTCCGGCGTCTCCTCAAACTTCGTCAAGAACCAGAGCGCATCTTCCGTATTTAAAGAGATAAACCCATAGGCCGCGACGATCATAAAAATGATCACGGTACCCAATAAATTCCCTAATGAAGGTTGGGAAGGTTGTTCATACATAATCTGCCTCCACGGCGTATCGAATAGAACCTGTCATCGTTCAATGCAGGTTGTTGAAAATTGAATCGAAAATCAAAAATTTTACTTAAAATACAATGGATTATTGATATTTTATAGTGAAATTAAAAAATGTCAATATACACCTTTGATTTATTAACTATTTCTTTATCTTTGGGAAGAAAAATAAAATCCCCCTGCAATTCGCGCTTGGCAGGGGGATAAGCTTCCTGGCAAAGTCAAACCTGAATTTTATGGTGCATCTCGTGATTCATCCCGGATGATGCGACTCTCTTGATTGGAACACTCACAAGCCACCACCGTTCGTGAAAACCGCTTCAACGTCCCCGTGTACGCACGGTCACCATTATAGGCGATCCATCCCTCCAAATTGAATGCCAACGGCCCCTCCGCCAACATCCACTCCCCATTGAATTTCCGTGCAATATGAATATGGGTCCCCGTCGAGGTCCCCCCCTCGCACGACGGATGCCCGATGGGATCACCCGCTTCCAGCACCGTACCCACCCCCGCTTTCCCCTCCGCCGCGAGATGCAAATAAAACATATTCCACCCGGTACGCTCATCCCCATCGCCATCCAAATCCAACACCGCAACCCCTTCGTCAACCCGCGCAACGACTCCTGTTGCAACGGCTGTTGCCCAATCCTTCGACTCAACACACCCGCTCCGCTCGCTTGGCGGGGCGAAGTCAATCGCCGCAAAAGGCATTCCGGTACCCCACCCCGTATGGGGTCCCCCCGTGAACGTCCACGGTTTCCCCTGCTCAAAGGGGAGAATCATCGCGGGTTGTTCCAAACTGCCGGGCAAATGCGCCGTCTCCGCCGCCCACGGATCGCCGAACAGCTTCCGAAAACTCGCCGCGACCCCATCGGGTCCAATCGCCTGAAAATATTTGTCCGGGGCATACATCTGTGCGAAATAATATTGAAGGGCGACGGTTCCAGCATTTTGCCAGGGATCAGGCCGCTCAAAACGCCTATCCAATAACTCGAATTCCACCAGAGTCCCAGCCCGATACTGGTAATATCCATCGTTCAACCGATCTGCCGCCGAAACCAACTGAAGATACACCCCACTATGCGTCCGATCCGGGTAATCTAGCGGATAATCGTTTATATCCAATGGGGGGACAGGATTAGAGAGTGCCCCGGTATGAAAATCCAACAGGGCCAGGAGTAACTGCGGGCTGACACTGAAATTCGTCGCCACCAAATCCACCATTTCGGCTCCGTTACGGTTTTTCCCGGAGGCGAAGGTCACGTAATTTTTCAGCCACCCTGGTTGGGCCTGGACAAATGCCTGGGTATCGAACCCCACCTGAGAGGGGCCATTCACGAACAAACCATCGGGAATGATCTGGTACGAGGTGCCCCAAAAGGGTTTGTAATAGATCGGGATTTTCATCGGCATCCCGGGGGGCATCGTCGTGGCGGTGGAGGGGATAAACGGATTGGCCGCGAGAATCTCCTCCACTGAGGTGTTGAACCGGGCCGCCAGCGCGGTCAGCGTATCACCGGTTTGGGCGGTGTAATCCACCAATTCGCCCGGTTGGAATTCGGGGCGGGTTGGGAACGGGGTAGGTTCAGGGATTGGCGTCGTTTCCGTCGGGGATATATCAATCACCATCCCCGGTGTTGGTACGACCTCCTGGGACGCGGCTCCACAGCCCGATAATAAAAAGATGACAAAAAAACTAAGGAACCCAAACAAACGATTCACCCCTGCGCCTTTTCTTATTTTCATGTTGACCTTCGACCTCATCTCAAAACTTCCTTTCTCACTTCATCACATTCTGCGTTCGTGATGACACCGTTATCTCGGGAATTCTCTCCATACACTGTGAGTAAATACCTGTGTTCTATATTCGTAACTTCTCAGCCAGGGTAGAGATTAGCCCGAAAAAAAGGGTGAAAGGGGGATGTACATCCCCCTTTCACCCTTTTTTTCGGGGAATTTCCTCTCTAAGCATGAGTAGTTCCCTACATTCTACGTTCTACGCTCAAAAATCACTCCCCCATCACGATCCAAGCCTGGTCCCAGCTACACGTACAGGCCACCAAGGTCTCCTCCCCGCGGACAAGTGTCCCCAAATAGGGTTTTTCGCCATTTTGGGCGATCCATCCCGCCAAATTAAACGGCAAAGGACTATCCGCCGCGATCCATTCCCCGTTAAACTTCCGGGCAATATGCACATGCGTCCCGCTTGCTACCCCGCCCTCGCACGACGGATGCCCGATGCGGTCCCCCGCGCGGAGCACGGTGCCTACCTCGATCCGGTCACGGGTTTCAATATGCAAATACATCACACTCCACCCGGTTTGTTCCACCCCGTCGGCGTCCAGATCAAGCATCACCATCCCTTCATCCACCCGCGCGACTACCCCATCCGCCACAGCCAACACCCAATCGTCGGTCTGCCAACATCCGGGTTGGGCCAGTGCAGGCGCAAAATCGAGCGACGCCCACGGCCCATTCCCGTCAAAGGAAGGGTGCGGCCCCCCGGTATAACTCCACGTTGTCCCCGCCTCGAAAGGCAAGATAAATGCCGGTTGCGCCGCGCCCGCCGGGAAAATTTCCATCGCCCGCGGCCACGGATCGCCAAACATCTCCTCAAACAGGGCTGGAAACCCCTCACGCTCATCCAACGCCGTCTGCCACCCCTCCAAATCGTACAAATTGGCAAAGAAATACTGCACGGCCACTGTCCCTGCATTCAACTCCGGAGCCGGGCGGATCACCGTCCCATCTTTCAGCGTAAACTCCGTCAAGGTGCCCAACCGCCAGCCCGAATACCCCACCCACAACCGGTTAACCGCCATATCCAACTGCCCCCACAAATCTTTGCGAAAATATTGCACCGAAGTGATCTTCAAAAACGGCTCGATTTTTTCCACTGACCCCGGATTTTCCAACACGCATCCGCATTGATACTCCAACAGCGCCAGTAATAACCGCGGGTTGACCGAATTTTCCCTGGCGACCATCTCCACGATTTGCGCGCCGGTATTCCATTGGCTGACCATCAAATACTGACGATGCGTCTTCAAAAACCCCTCGGTTTCCTCTAAATACGCAGTAACATCGAATTCGACCGCCTGGGCTGAAAAAACAAATTCACTATCCGGCAGGATCGCGTACCCCGGACTGATTTGTGCCCCCTCATTCTCCCGGACCCCATCCGGGATGAGCAACCGTACTCCCGCGGGGATCAACGTCTCGGTCGGGGTGCCCGTGCCCAGGCAGTCATCCCCCGGATCGGCGCACAGAATCGCCTCGACGGTGGTCCCGAAGCGCGCCGCCAAAACGGGCAACGTATCCCCGGATTGGGTTTCGTACCGCACATATCCCGGGGGCAGAGTCGCGGTTGGAGTCAGGGTCGGTGTTGGGGTGGGGGTCGCGGTGAAGGGGATCGGCGTCCGTGTGGGGGTGGGGGGTATGCGTGTAGACGTTGGGGTCGGTGTTCCCGTTTCCATCGGCAAAAGAACCACCGCGGTCGAAGAAATTTCCTGCCCTCCGCACCCTGCAAGGATAAATAGCAGGCAGAAAAATATAAACCCAACCCATTTGATTTGTTGATTTCTCATCGTTGACTGCTCAAGGTGTATCTTTCGCCCGGATGATGACGGTATCCGCCGTCCCGTATGGGTTCGCGGTGATCACCACTCCGTCCCGGGTGAGGGTGCCTTCGTAGGCTTTTTCTCCGGCGCCGGCCACCCATCCACTGAGGGTAAACGGGAGGGGTCCGCCTGCCAGAATCCACTCCCCATTATACTTCCGCGCAATGTGAATATGTGTCCCGGTCGAAAACCCCCCCTCACACGACGGGAAACCCATCAATTGCCCCTTCACGACCCACGACCCGACGGGAATCTTGTTCTCTGTCGCGATGTGTAAATACGCCAGTACCCATCCGGTTTGCTCATACCCGTCACCATCCATATCCAGCACGAGCACGCCCTTTTCCGAACGCACGACCAACCCCGGTGCGGCGGCGACCACCCAGTTTTGGGAGGGGACGCATCCCGGTTCGGTGTTCCCCGGGGCGAAATCGATGGCGGCCCGTGCCCCTTCGCGGGTCCACGCCCCGTGCGGGCCACCGCTATATGCCCAAATTTGTTCCGCCGCGAAGGGCAGGATCATCTCCGGTTGGGTTAACGTGGGGGGATACAATGGCTCAACCGAGGCGGCCATTAACCAGGGATTGCCGTACAGGTTGGTGTACAACGCGGGAAAACCCGTTTCGGCGTTTGTCGTTTGCACCCAACTGGCGCTGTCGTTCAATTGGGCGAAGAAATACATCATTGCCACTGTTCCGGCGTTCAACTCCGGGGCCAGCCGGACGGTGACGCCATCGCTGAAGGTGATCTCGGTCAGCGTGCCCTCGCGCCAGCCGTAATATCCGGTCGCCAACTGATCCGAGGCCCAGGTGAGTTGTTGGAATAGTCCTTTTTTCGTCGCGTCGATGTAGCCCATGGGGTAATTGATTTTGTCACCCGCGGGGGTGCCAAAGACCCACCCGCTTTGATATTCAATAAGGGCGAGCAACATGCGCGGATTGATTGAATTTTCTAGGGCGACGCGTTTGATGACATTCGCCCCGCTGGTTTGTCCGGTACTCCCCAGGTATTCGCTGAAGGTATTCAAAAATCCATTACCGTAGTTGATGTACCCTTCTATATTAAAGCTCACCGCGGAGGGGCCGTACACAATTTCGCTATCGGGGATCAGGCGGTCGGAGAGGGAGATGTTATACAACCGGCGGGGGATGACGAGTAATTGATCGGGGTTGATCAAGCCGGTCTGCGGGATAGGTTCGTTGGACGAAATTTCTTCGGGCAGAACGGAAAAACGCAGGGAAACGGAATGGAGGGTGTCCCCCGCCTGGGCGTTGTAGAGGTAGGGGGAGGTGTCCACCGCGCCGGGGGGAGGGGTGACGGTCGCGGGGGAGGTAGGCGTCGCGGGGATGGGGGTCTCCGTTGCGGGGTTTTGATTCACAATCGGTTCGGTGATTGGCCCCGGCGTGTTGGTGCTCCACACAATGGTCGGGGGCGCGCCAATGCCAGGGGTGGGGGCGACAAGAGGCACGGAACATGCGAGGGAGGCGAGGAGGAGGGCGGCCAGAATCGCGATAAAACCGGGAAAATTGCGAATGGTGAATTGTGAATGATTAATGATTAATGACGTTTGAACTCTTAACCCATGTTTCCAATTCACAATTGACAATTTTCTTCTATCGTTGTATTTCACCGATGCCATCCTCTTCCCCAACATACGCCTCGACGGCAACCCCGTCGCGTACCAGAAACCCATCATATTCCACCCCAATACCATCCGAGACCCAGCCATCTAGCACAAACGGAAGCCCGGGCTGGTCCGCCGGAATCCATTCGCCATTGTATTTCCGGGCGAGGTGGACGTGGGTGCCGTTGGACACTCCGCCCTCGCACGAGGGATGTCCGATCCGGTCCCCCGTTTTGACCTGGGTGCCGGGCCGGATGCGGTCACGGGTTTCGATGTGCATATAAAAAATAACCCAGCCGGTTTGCTCCAATCCATCGCCATCCAAATCCTGCATGACGACCCCGTTCCCGGTACGGACGATATACCCATCCGCAATGGCGACCACCCATTCATCGCTTTGTACGCACCCCAGCGCGTCCCCCGGTGGCGCAAAATCCAACGCCGCCCACGCGGAGCCACTGTCCCACCCCCCGTGCGGCCCCCCGGTGAAGTGCCAGACCTCGCCACGTTCAAACGGGAGTTGGAGGACGGGTTGCGTCAGCCCGGCAGGGATGAGGGGTTCAAAGGCGAAAGTGAACGGGTAATCGAACAGCCGGGTGTACGTTTGCAGGAAACCCTGATCGGACAGTGCTTCCCGCCAGTCATCCACGCCGTACAGTTTCGAGAACAGATATTGCACGCCTGCGGTCCCCGCGTTGATGGTGGGGGAGGCAGGGATCAGGGTGCTATCGAGGAGGATATACCCCCCGAGACCTTCCACCCGCCAGAGGTAGTAGCCCCGGTTCAGATTATCGGCGGCGTACGCCAGTTGCCGGTATAACCCTTCGCGGAAGGCGTCGTATATCCCGATGGGATAGTCTAAGGTGTCTTCTTTGGGAGCGGAGTTCGTGACCCATTGGCTTTGGTGTTCCAAAAGCGCCAGGAGTAAACGCGGGTTGACAGAATAATTTTGGGCTACCCGTTCGACAATTTGTGCGCCGGTCATAAATTCCCCATTGACTTCTTCCAGGTAGGTGGCGAGGTAGCCGCTTTTGTTGAGAATATAACTCTCGATATTAAAATCAGCAGTATTGGGGCCGTAGACGAGTTCTGAGTCGGGGATCAGCTTCAGGCTGGGGCCTGGGTCGCCCGGCGGAGGGGCGGGGATTTCCAGAATTTGCCCCACTTCCAGCAGGTCGGGGTTGACCAAACTATTGGCGGTGACGATCTGTTCGACGGTGACGCCGAAGGTGTTGGCGATTTGCATGAGGGTATCGCCACCCTGCACGGTGTACTGCTCGGGGTCTTTCCGCAACCCGGGTAGGGCGTGGGGGGCATCGGGCGTGGGGGTGGTCGCCGAACGGGTTTGGGTGACCGGCGTCATTTCCAACGGCGCGGCGGTCGGGATGAAGCCTGCGACGCTCGGCGTTTCTTCGCCGGAGAGACTCCAGGGACTCCCCTGTTCCGCCAGGCGTGTACACGCGGAGACGGTGAGCAGGAATACGAGGAACAATAAAGAGAGGGTGGTTTTGCGGGCGAACATGCGGCAGGATTTTATCGCAAGGAAAGAACAGTGAATAGTGAAAGTTGAATGAGTCTATCTCTTACACTCTTAATTTGCTAGAAAATACCATTTCAATTCCGGGATTTTCATGTTCTTGTGGTAAAACTTAATTCTCTACACTTGTGCGAAAGAAGGCTAGAAACTCATTTTGACACGGAGATTCTTTATGATTTGACAGGAATCAACCGACCTTCGTGTCTAATTTGAAAGAACCATCCTTGAACCTGGACATGCTGGCGCACATGAGCGTGCAGAATAAAAAGGAGAAGATATGCATCGTTTAGATTGGCGAGAGTTTATTTCTATTGATTCCGAAATTCATCATGGTGATCCATGCATTAAAGGTACGCGGGTTCCCGTATCTATGATTCTGGGCAGTCTGGCGGATGGCCTGACGGTTGAAGAAATTCTCACGGCCTATCCTCAGCTCTCTACCGAAGCGATTCGGGCTTCATTCGCTTATGCTTCGGAAATGATGAGTGATGAAATTTTTATGCCTATGGGGTAACTCAAATTTATGTCATTCCTCATTAAAGTAGACGAAGACCTGCCTTTTCAAGTTGTCCTTCTTCTCCAGAATGCCGGATACGAGGCCATCGGTGTACATCAACAAGGCATGAGTGGTTGGAAAGACCCCCTCCTTTGGGAAGCCATCCAAAATGAGCGACGATTTCTTGTAACCGCCGACAAAGGATTCGGAAATATTCGTGTATATCCTCCTGGAACGCATCAAGGCATTTTATTACTTCGACCTGCTGAAGATGGCATTGAGCCGATTATGGACCTCTTGAAAAGAGTCCTGAATGTACTCAAGTTAAACGAATTTGCTGGGGCAACCATTGTCGCCAATCCTCGCAATATTCGCATCCGAAAAAAATAAGAGAACTCCCTATGTCCAAATACGAAGCCGTAATCGGGTTGGAAACCCACATCCAACTCAACACCGTCACCAAAATCTTCTGTTCCTGCAAAGCCGATTCCTGGGATGACGATCCCAACACCAACATCTGCCCGGTCTGTAGCGGGTTGCCAGGGGTGTTGCCCGTGCTCAACAAAGCGGCGGTCGAAAAGGCCGTTTTGCTCGCGGCCGCCATGCACGCCGACATTAACCCCCTGTCTTTTTTTGATCGGAAAAACTATTTTTACCCCGATTTACCCAAAGGCTACCAGGTGACCCAATATGATCGGTCCATCGCCCGCGGGGGATACATGGATGTGCCTCTCTCTCCTGCCAGCGGAGGGGATGGGGAGGGGGATCGCCGCGTCCGCATCCACAAACTCCATCTCGAAGAAGACGCGGGGAAAACGAAAAACGAATTCGGACGTCGCCTGATCGACTTCAACCGGTGCGGGGTCCCGTTGATCGAAATGGTCACCGGCCCGGACATCCACACCGCCGACGAAGCCGCCGCGTACCTGATCCGCCTGCGCCAACTCCTGCGCTGGTTGGGCGTCTCCGAAGCGGACATGGAAAAAGGCCACCTCCGCGCGGATGCGAACGTTTCGATTCGGCTGAAAGGCAGTACGGTGCTCAACACCAAAACCGAAATCAAAAACGTCAACTCCATCGAAGCGGTGCGTTCTGCCATCGAGAAGGAAATCGAACGACAAACCCGCGAGGTGGAAGCCGGGCACACGATCAAACCCTGGACCCTGAGTTGGGACGACGAAACCCAAACCCTCAGCAAAATGCGCTCGAAGGAAACCGAGGCCGATTATCGCTACTTCCGCGAACCCGATCTCCTGCCTGTGCGGTTGGATGACGCCTGGCGGGATCAGATTCTCGCCGCGTTGCCCGAACTCCCGCTCGCGCGGCGTGCCCGGTTTACTCAGGCATACGGCCTCCCCGAATACGACGCCGAAATCCTGACCGCAGAACGTGCCCTGTCCGATTACTACGAAAACGCGGTGCAAGCCTACGGCGGCGACCCGAAAACGGTCTCCAACTGGATGATGAACGACGTTCTGCGAATGCTCAATGATCGGGGGCTGACCGCGTCCGGGTTAAACATCACCCCCGCGCACCTGGCGGAGGCGATCCGGCTCGTGGACGAAAAAGTGGTGAACACGTCCACCGGGAAAGCGCTCATTGCCAAAGTTCAGGATACGGGAAAATCCCCCAAAGCCATTGTCGAAGCGGAAGGGTTGGCGAAGGTGAGCGATGAAGATGCTATCCGCACGCTTGTGCGGCAAGTGATCGAGGCGAACCCAACGGAAGCCGCAACCTACCGGGGCGGCAAAACGACCGTCATCGGGTGGTTTGTCGGGCAAGTGATGCGCCAATCGCGCGGGAAAGCGGACCCGGAAACGGCGAAAAAATTGTTGGAAGAGTTGCTAATGTAATGCTTCTTCTATGATTGAAAACCCTGAACCTCCCTCTTCTGTGTGGCGTTTACATAGGGAGTCGTTTCGATTGCGCGTGGGGTTGACCATCGGCGCATTCGGCCTCTATGGAATAACGTTTCTGTTGTTGCATCGAGTCGGCGGTTCAGTTCTTGTGGCGTTTTCGGTGCTTCCGGTGGCGCTGTCAGGGTGGTTGTTTGGGATTGGCGGGGGACTTTGGGGAGCGTTTATCGCATTTGGGTTGAATACATGGTTTCTCTTCCTAGCGGGAGACCTCATGTTGATTTTCCCCTCGATCATTTGGGATAACAATTTAGTTGGCACCATGACTTTGTTTATTGTCGGGGGAGGGGCCGGGTGGTTACATCGGATCAATCATCGAAGTCAGCGAGAACTTTACGAGCGGATGCGCGTGGACCAGGCGTTACAGGCCTCGGAAACACGTACACGGATTGTGCTGGAGAACATAACCGATGCCATTGCCTTGATGGACCAACAGGGTGTCATTCTGGAACAAAGCCCGGTCGTGCGTAAAATTTTGGGGTACTCAGCGGAAGAGACGGTGGGCGAAAAGGCGTTTGATTATGTTCACCCTGAGGAATTACCCGAAGTGACAACCCATTTCCAACAATTGTTGGAAAAACCCGGCAACACGGTCAGCGCTCAAATCCGCTTTCGGCACCAAGATGGTTCGTGGCGTTGGTTGTATGTCACGGCGACGAACTTGTTGGATGAACCGGGGATTGGTGCGATTATTAGCAATTATCGCGATGTGACAGAAGAGTTACGGGTAAAGGAATCGCTTCAAATTCGGGTGGCGTATGACCAGTCCTTGCTCCGCCTGTCCAGACAGTTAGAACTCGCCCACTCGTATGCGGAAACGATGAAAACGGTCTATAAAGAGGTGGAAGCGCTCTTGGGTTTTCATAGTGTGTGGATTTATCTGGACGCTGGAAACGAAACGTTCAAGTTGATGCTCTGTGTGGGGGATATTTCAGAGATTGCATATTCCGAATACCCCACTTTGCTGATCAAAGGGGACCGGTTTTTAGAAGAAGTGTGGAGAAGTCAGGAAATTCATGTGGTCTTGGATGCTCAAACTGATCCGCGAACTGATAAAAAAATTGTTTCGCATTTGGGAAACCGAACGATCATCAATATTCCTTTGATCCTCCACGGAAATCTATTGGGGTTTCTGGGGACGGGAACGTTTGGGGAAGAGGGCGTTCGGGTCTTGACCCAGGCTCAACTGGAGTATCTGGGAGGGGTCGCCAGCCATATGGCCGTGGCAATCTCTCGGATTCAATTGCAGGAAACGCTGGAAGAGCGGATACGCTTTACCCTGCTCCTCAACCGGATGACCCAAACCGCGTTAGAAACCGCCAGTTTGAGGCAGGTGGGACAAAAAATGGTGGATCAATTGGCTAATCTTTTTGAGGCTGATGCTTGTTATTTGACCCTTTGGGATGAGGCCCGGAATATGCCGATTCCCTATGCCGCCTCCGGTCCGTTGCGGGATATCTATCCTTCCGTCATTCCTGTTACGGGCGATACCACCTTAACGGCCTCCGTTTTACAAGTGCAACATGCGTTCGTTTTAGAAGATAAATTCGCTTCTCCCTTTATCGGCCCCCATGTCGCCGCCGATTTTCCTGAAAATTCTGCCCTGGTCCTGCCCCTCATCGCAGGGGATAAAAAACTGGGTGCAGTCATCCTCGGCTACCAACAGGCGCGTACATTCACCACACAGGAGACATTAAAGGGCGAACAGGCCGCGGCGCAGATTGCCCTCGCGATTGCAAAGACCCAACTCTTTGAAGAGACCCAGCAAAAAGCGGATATTTTTAAAACGCTGTATGAAATTTCACAAAAACTGTCGCAACAACAAGACTTGAACGTGTTGCTTGACGAGATCAGCCAAAGTGCGATTAGCCTGTTGCGCGGGTCGGGGGGCGGGCTTTATTTGTATGATCCGATCCGTCATGATCTGGAGTGCAAGGTGGCGATGGGGTCCACGATTAAGGTGGGAACGCGTTTGAAGATGGGTGAAGGGATGGCCGGGCGGGTGGCGGAGACTCGCGCGCCTATCATCGTCGATGATTATATGAACTGGGAGCACCGCTCGAAACATTACGCGGGAATTCCGGTGCGAGCAACGGTGGAAGTGCCCATGCTCTATGGCGGGATGTTGGTGGGCGTATTGGTGGTCAGTGAGACGGGGGAAAATACCCGGAAATTCGCGGAAACCGATGTGAATCTGCTCTCCCTCCTCGCCACGGAGGCGGCCAGTGCTGTTTACAATACGAGTTTGCTGGATGCTGAACGCCGCCGCCGCGAAGAAGCCGAAACTCTGCGGGAGGCCACGTCAATTCTGGCGGCATCCTTTGATCTGGATCAAATCCTGGAAACCCTGCTGGCTTTCTTACGGCGGGTGGTGGCGTATGATAGCGCCTGTGTATTTTTGTTGGAGGGTGACTCCGCGCGGGTCAAGGCGGCTTCTCACCATCCCTATTTCAGCGAGGTGATTGGTAAAAAGTTTTCGGTACAGGAAGACAAATTGTTACCGGAAATTTATAAGACCTCGCAACCCATGATTCTGTACGATGCCCAAACGGACCCGCGCTTCTTAAATTGGGGACATTCCGCCTATGTGCGGGGATGGATGGGCGTTCCCCTTTGGGCGCAAGGAAAGATACTGGGGGTGATGACCGTGGACAGCCGTCAACCAGGGGCTTTTACGCTGGTGGAAGCCTCCCTCGCCCAGGCCTTTGCGAACCAGGCCGCCATCGCCATTGATAACGCGCGTCTTTTGGAAAGCGAACGACGTCGCCGTGAAGAAGCGGAATCTCTGCGGCAGGTCACTACGGCGCTGATGCAAACGTTTGACCTGAGGGAAATTCTAGATCGTATCCTCACCTATTTACAGCGTGTAATTCCGTATGACAGTGCCCACATTGCGCTCCTGGAAGATCGCCGTCTCCGCGTGGTCGCTCATCATGGGTTTCGCTTTCGCGAACAAACCAAAGTGTTATTGGAAGTGGATTATCTGCCACATCTTCAAGAAGCCATCGAGGCGCGTCGCCCGGTCATCATTTCTGCTACGCACCAGGATCCGCGCTGGGTCGTCTTCCAGGGCGTGGAATATATCCAATGTTGGATGGGGGTCCCCCTGATCGCAAAAGATCGGGTGATTGGTCTCTTGAATTTTGACAAGGACGAACCGGGGTTTTACACCGAAGAACACGCACTTTTGGCGATAACCTTTGCCGGACAGGTCGCCGTGGCGATTGAAAACGCGCGGCTATTCGCAGAAATCACCCGCAGACAATCTGAACTGGCAACCCTGTTGAGCGTTTCGCAAGTGATCTCGTCCAGTCTGGAGATTCAACAAGTGCTGGAGCAAGTCGCCCAGGCGATTGCTCACTTGTTGGGGGTGGGCTGGTCTGCCCTTTCGATTTATGATGCCCGGACGGACTCGATCCAGACCGCGGTGGAATATTCACAAGCTAATGGGTTCACGCACTCCGAAATCGGAAAAACCTATTTGTTAGCGGATTTTCCGGCGACGAACCGGGTTCTGCAAAGCAACCAACCGCTAATCATTCGCACCAACGACCCGGACGCAGAATCTGCTGAAAAAGAACTCCTCAAGCAGATGGATGTGGCCACTGCCCTCCTCCTTCCGCTCGTTGCCGGAGGGCAGACGGTTGGGCTAGTGGAACTGTATAGCGAAAACGAAGGCCACGAATATTCGCGCGAAGACATTCGCCTGGCTCAGGCTCTGGCCGATCAAGTCGCCATTGCTATCGCCAATGCCCAGCTTTATGACGAAACCCGCTTGCGTTTGTCCGAACTGGAAGCCGTTAACCGGATTTCAAAGGCCCTCCGCATCGCCTCCAAACAGGAGGCCATGTTTTCCGCCCTCCTGCAAGAAACGGCGGCGATCATGGGCGTCAAAGCCAGTGTGATCTGGCTCTATGATGCTTTGGATCAAAAGTTACATCAAAAAGCCGCCAGCGGTTGGTTTGTCGAAATTGAAGAGGGCGCTATCAATCCGGGCGAAGGCATTGCAGGAAAGGTCTTCACAAGCGGCGAAAGTTACCGCTCCCAGGTCTTTTTAACGGACCCCAACACTCGTCCAATCGCGCGCCACAAAATCCCCGATGGCTGGGGAGGCATTTGTGTCCCGTTGCGGACCGAGCAAGAGGTCGTCGGCGTATTTTTTGTCGCGGTCCCTTCCACCCGCCAATTAACGGAACAAGAAGTTCATCTGCTTCATACGATTGCGGAAATCGCCGGAAGTGCCATTCATCGTGCCCAACTCAATACGATGATCCAAAATCAACTCCAACGCCTGTTGGCCTTACGCGCAATTGACTCCGCCATTAGCGCCAGCCTGGATTTGCGGCTCATTCTCAATCTGCTTCTGGAACATATCATTTCGGAATTGAATGTGGACGCCGCCTGTGTTCTGTTGGCGACCCCGCATACCTATTCGCTCAAGTTTTCCGCCGGACGAGGCTTTTATACGACCGCCCATCAACAGGTTGTCCTGCATTTTGGCGATGGGCTGGCGGGGCGGGTTGCCGTGAACCAAATGCCGCTCACCATCCCGGACATGCGCGTGCTGGATAATTACGCGCGCTCGAAGATGGCACAACAAGAAGGTTTTGTCTTTTATACAGGGGTGCCCCTCATTGCCAAAGGGCAGGTGCAAGGGGTTTTGGAGGTCTACCAACGGTCAGAGTTTTTTGCCCCCTCCGACTGGCTCGATTTTTTGGACGCCTTAGCCGCCCAGGCCGCCATTGCCATCGACAGCGCCCAACTTTTTGCAGATATCCAGCGCTCCCATACCGAAATCACCCTGGCCTACGACTCAACCCTGGAAGGCTGGATCGGGATGCTTGACCTGCGCGACAAAGAAACCGTCGGGCACACCCAACGCGTCACAGAATTGACCGTACAACTGGCGCAGAAAATGGGGCTGAAAGATGAGCAACTTGTTCATCTTCGCCGCGGCGCCTTATTGCACGACATCGGAAAACTCGCCGTTTCAGACCGTATTTTGCTCAAAACCGGGCCCCTCAACCCCGACGAATGGGAGATGATGCGTCTGCACCCGCAACACGCCTTCAACATGCTCTCGCGCATTCCCTTCCTCCGCCCGGCCCTGGATATTCCCTATTGCCACCATGAAAAATGGGATGGTACAGGCTACCCGCGCGGCTTGAAAGGCGAACAAATCCCCCTGCCCGCGCGCATCTTTTCTGTGGTGGATGTGTGGGACGCCCTCACCAATGATCGCCCCTACCGCCACGCCTGGGCCGAGGAAGAAGTCCGCGCTTATCTCATCGAACAAAGCGGCACCCACTTTGACCCGGACATCCTGAACGTCTTTCTCAACCTTCTGGACGAACGATGACCTCTCCCTCTCCCGCTTTTACTCTCCGCCCGGCCACCGCCGAAGATGCCAACACGATCCGAACTCTGGTGTGGCAAGCCAAATTAAACCCAAGCGGGCTGAAATGGCCGCGTTTCACCGTCATCACGCCCGCCGAACCGCCCTCGGTAGGGACCTCCGCGCCCGTCATCGCCTGCGGACAGGTCAAACCCCACGTGGATGGGTCCCAGGAACTGGCGTCCATCGTCGTCGCCCCTGACTGGCGGGGACACGGCCTCGCGCGCCGCCTCCTCGAACATTTGCTGGCCGCTCACCCCGGCGAGATGCATTTGATGTGTTTGTCCTCGATGGGGCCATTTTATGAAAAATTCGGCTTTGCCCCTGCGAAAGAGGAAGACCTCTCGCCCTACTTCCGACGCATCAAAAACTCCAGCCGGTTGTTCGCATTCGTCATGCCCAAAGGGGAATCTTTATTGGTCATGCACAAAGGTCGTCCATAATGCAATTCTTGTTCAAGGTATGGGGTGTTCTCCCGATTCCCCCGCGGGTACGGTGGGCGCTCGTCTCGTTGTTTGTGCCCAAATTTGCTGTGGGTGTCGTGGGGGTGGTCTTCAATGCCCAAAACGAAATCCTGCTCTTTCACCACACCTACCGGGGCAAACGTTTCCCCTGGGGCCTGCCCGGTGGGTGGCTGGACCCGCGTGAGGACCCCGCCCAGGGCATCGTCCGCGAGATGCGCGAAGAGACGGGCCTCACGGTCGAAGTCGTTCGCCCCCTGCTCATTGAAAACGCCGTCCTTTTTCGCCGCCTGGACTTGATGTATTTGTGTAAAATCACCGCCGG
>WBZL01000430.1_pt1 | contig 47027 bp, 38 predicted proteins | sample 5204291 | NCBI WGS metagenome assembly WBZL01 (sample SAMN12344345, study PRJNA552823) | activated sludge metagenome | biome: Activated sludge suspended growth; feature: Nitrification reactor; material: Wastewater; isolation source: activated sludge from nitrification reactor of wastewater... | reverse complement strand
TTCGAGATGCTGTAGGTCGACATGAAGCCGAACGGTCGGTGGTTGTCGCCGAGCGGGTCGTCCTCGCTGATGGGCTCGTGACCCTTGGGCTCGTAGACGGCCGTCGACGAGCAGTGCAGGAACGCCCGGGCGTCGCGGTACCGCCGCATGAGCAGCCCCAGGCCCTCGCCGTTGGCGGCGAGATCCCGACGGAACTCGTTCGTCTTGGCCACGGCGAAGTGGCACACGTAGTCCACGCCGTCGGGGAGGTCGTCCAGCGCGCCCACCTCGAGGTCGAGGGTGACGGGGGTGATGCCGGCGGCCACGAGGTCCTCCCGCGCCCGGCGGTCGCGGAAGCGGGCGGCGCCGAACACCTCGTTGGCGTGGGCGAGCGACTCGGCGACGGGGCGGGCCACCTGGCCGGTGACGCCGGTGACGAGGATGCGGGCGCCCGTGATCATGCGCCCGCCAGGGTATTCGCACCGTGGTGGCCGGCCGACCACGTTCCGGCTCCCGGGCGCGACCGGGACACCCGACCCGGCGACAACCGGTTCGCCACCGTTCGACCACCACCGCCACACCGGCCCGCGACACGATCGGGGTCGAAGGACCCTGGCCCCTGAATCAGAGGGGGTGCAACCATGGCGCTGTTCACAGGTGTCACATCCGGGGAGTACCGTTCGACAACCGACGAAGCTCTGGTGGGGGCATTCGACGGTCGTTACGACCGATCGAGGAGGGCGTGCCTGCATGACCAGAACCGATGAAGTGACGACGCGGGATCGGCTCCTGGCGGCCGGCATTCGGCTGTTCCGTGAGGGTCGTCTGGCGATCCTCCGCAGCCTGACCGCCGGCACGGTCGCCGACGAGGCGGGCTACCACCGCCAGACCTTCTACCGGCATTGGGAGACCCAGAACGACTACGTGGCCGACCTGATCGAGCTCGCGTTCCGCCCGCCGTCGCCCGACCGGCGGACCCGCGGCCTCGTGCTGGGCCCGCCACCGTCGACGTTCGAGGACCGGGTCCGCCACGAGGTGCGCCAGGAGTTCGAGCGGCTCGACCAGGACCCCCTGGTCTCGGTGCGCATCGGCCTGCTGTCCATGGGCCAGCTCCAGGAGGGCCGCCCCCGGGAGCTCGCCGAGGCGTTCCACCGTGACGCCATCGCCACGCTGCAGGCGCGCTGGGATGAGGTCCTCCGCTCCAGCGGACGACAGCCCGCGCCGGCGCGCTCGCTCGAGGACGTGGCCCGCGCCGTGCGCGGGTGCGTGAACGGGTTCCTGACCGAGGGCGCCCTCGCCGGTGACCGTCGGCGCGCCCGCCAACTCTGCGAGTCCAGCGTCGTGCTGATCGTGACCGCCCTCACCGAGCCCTGCGACTCGGTCGTGGCCCCGGCGGGCGACGGTCACCAGCGCATCGTCTGCTGACCCGACCCTTCCGCCCGTACGGGCGCCTCCGCTCACTCGACAGGCCTGTCCAGAAAATGGACAGGCCTGTCGCAGTTCTCGACACCTGTGTCGTGACGCCATGGACAGGGTTGTCCACCATCACTACAGCGCCGTTCAGGTCGGCGACAAGTCTGTATCTCGGGTGGACGAAAGTGCTCACCGAATCGACACATCTGTCTCTTGTCCGCCTGCAATGTGACTGTCTCTACTGCCCGCCATGGCTGCGGGCGGAGTCCGCCGTCGACGGCAAATGCCGACCCGGTAGAAGGGGCGAATCATGGCAATGGCATGCAACGCACGGATGGTGGCACGGCGTCTGCGGGTGGGGATCGGACTCACGATCGCCCTCCTGGCCGGCGGGGTCCCGCTGGCCCTGTCGCCGGTCCCGGCGGCGGCGAGCTCGCCGCCCCCGTCGAGCTTCGAGGCGCCGGACTACGCGCTCGGCTCCATCAACGGCCAGCAGGGATGGGGTGCCCAGAACCTGGCCATCCCCGTGAACCCGAACCTCGATCAGGCGGTGGTGGCCAACGTCGGCGCCCCACCGTCGTTCGGCGCCCAGTCGTGGCGCTTCTCGAACTCGTACACGACCGGCTCGTTCGGCGACCAGGTCTTCTCACCGTCGGCTCCCGACGAGGCGGGGGAGACGTCGGCGGAGGGCGGAGGGCTGTCCGGTGGGACCCGGGAGACCCGCTTCACCGCCCGCTGGGACTTCGCTTCGGCGAGCCCGGGGGGTGAGCAGGTGGGCCTCGGCATCACCGCCAGCCCGGACCGCGGCGACGGCGCCCGGATGAGCTGGGTCCGGATGGAGGACCACGCCGACGGCCTGGCCGTCCTGTTCAACGACTACCAGCAGGCCCTCGACCCCGGCTGCTCCACGGGCGACGGGTTCGTGGAGACCACCATCGCCGCGGGGTTGTCGCGTAGCAGCGCCCACACGGTCGAGGTGGTCATGGACTTCGTCGACGGCCCGGCCAACGACGTGGTCGCGGTGTCCGTGGACGGCTCGCTCGTCCACACCGGCACGAGCTGGGAGGACTACTTCCGCGACTGCGAGGGGAACGCCACCCGTACCGTCGACTCGCTGCTCTTCCGGTCATCCGGGACCGCCCAGCCGGCCAACGCCGGGCTCGGCTTCCTGATCGACAACGTCTCGATGGAGACCGAGACCCTCGCCGTGCCGGATGCGCCCACGAACCTGAGCGCGGCGCCGGACGCGAGCACGGTCGACCTCGACTGGGACGCCCCCGCCGGCGACGGCGGCTCGCCCGTCACCGGCTACACGGTGCTCCGCGACGGCAATCCGATCGACACGACCGACGCCGGCACCACCAGCTACACCGACACCTCCGCCCCGGCGAGCAGCCAGGCCCACAGCTACACGGTCACCGCCGAGAACGCCGTGGGCTCCTCGGCGGAGTCCAACTCGGCCGCCGCCGTGGTCGACCTGTCCTGGAAGGGCCAGGTCTGGGACGTGATCAACGGCACCGCGGTCGTCAACGGCGACGGCGGGGTCGACCTCACCCGGCTCGGCTCGGGCGAGTCGTCGCTGCACCTCGTCGGCGTGCCCGACATCAACGACGACGGCACGCCCTGGGTGCAGTTCGACTACCAGGACGACGGCACCTCGTACCAGGGCATCGACCTGTTCCTCGACTCGATGCGGGTCCCGGACGACCCGCGGATCTCGGCGGGCTCGATGTTCGCCTGCGGGGCCCTCGGCTACGCCCGACACTCCATCCCCGCGGAGGAGACCATCGTCTACCCGGCCGACGACAGCAGCTGCGTGGGGCCGCGGCCGGCCATCGCCCACACCCTCTACGTCGGTGAGCGCTCCGACGGCACCGTCGACTACCAGGTCGACGGCACCTGGCACTCGACCACGTTCCTGAAGGACGCCACCGGGCCCTTCGACTTCCAGGACGTCCTGCTGCGCTGGCGGTGCCGCACGAACTCGCTGCCGCCGTGGGCCGTCGGGTGCACGGGCGGGGAGACCGTCACCTTCGACGACTTCACGATGGGCGCCGACCACGACGAGGACCCACCGGTCGTCACCCTCACCACGCCGCCCGACGGCGCCACCTACCTCCTGAACCAGTCGGTGATCGCCGACTACGCGTGCAGCGACGCCACCGGCATGGCCTCCTGCGCCGGCGACGTGGCCGACGGCGCCGCGATCGACACGTCCACCGACGGCGACCACGAGTTCACGGTCGTCGGCACCGACAACCAGGGCCAGGAGACCTCGGTCACCCACGACTACACGGTGATCACCCCGGCCCCGTCGCTCACCATCACCAAGGCGGTCGACGAGGCCACCGCGGTGGCGGGCGACACGCTGCACTACCACCTGACCGTCACGAACACGGGCAACATCCCGCTCACGGGGCTCGGCGTGATCGACCCCAACGCGCCGACGTGTGCCGGGGCGCTCGCCGATCTCGCCGTCGGCGCCAGCGCGACCGTCGACTGCACCTACACGACGGTGAACGGTGACGTGGGCACGCGGGCCAACGCCGCCGCGGTGATGAGCACGGAGTACGCCTTCGCCCTGTCGAACATCGTCACCACCACGGTGACGCCGCACGTGCCCGGCGCCCCCACGGGGCTCACCGCCACCGAGGACGCCAGCACGGTCGACGTCGACTGGGCCGCCCCTGCGAACGACGGCGGCAGCCCGATCACGGCCTACGACGTCTACCGGGACGGCAACCTCGTCCACACGACCGACGGCTCGACGCTCACCTACGAGGACACGAGCGCCGTGGCCTCGAGCGCTCCGCACAGCTACGAGGTGCGCGCCCGCAACGCGGCCGGCGCCGGCCCGGCGAGCAACGCCGACACCGCCATCGTGGACCTGAGCTGGAAGGGCCAGGTCTGGGACGTGCTCAACGGTTCGGCCGTCGTGAACGGCGACGGCGGCGTCGACCTCACCCGCCTCGCCGCCGGTGAGAGCTGGCTCCACCTGGTCGCCAATCCCGACATCAACGACGACGGCACGCCGTGGGTGCAGTTCTCCTACACCGACGACGGCACCTCCTACCAGGGCATCGACATGTTCCTCGACTCGAACCGACCCGTGGACGACCCGCGGATCTCGGCCGGCTCGCTGTTCGCCTGCCCCGACCTCGGGTACACCCGCTACAACCTGGCGCCGGCGATCGAGGAGATCGTCTACCCGGCCGACGACACCGCCTGCGTCGGGCCCCGCCCGGCCGAGTCGCACACGGTCTACGCCGGCGTGCGCAACGACGGCACCGTCGACTTCGTCGCCGACGGCGAGCTCCACACGTCGACGCTGCTGAAGGACGCCACCGGCGCCTTCGACATCAACGACGTCATCCTGCGTTGGCGGTGCCGCACGAACTCCCTGCCGCCGTGGGCGGTCGGGTGCACCGGGGGCGAGACCCTGACCTTCGACGACTTCTCGATGGGCGCCGACCACGACGTCGTGGGCCCGATCATCACCCTCACCACGCCGGTCGACGGCGCGGTGTACGAGATCGACGACGAGGTCCTGGCGGACTACGCCTGCGTGGACGACACCGCCGTCGCCACCTGCGAGGGCGACGTCCCCGACGGTGACGCCATCGACACCGCCACCGAGGGCGACCACGAGTTCACCGTGACCGCCACGGACGAGGACGGCCACGAGACCACGGAGACGCACACCTACACGGTGATCGTCCCCGACCCGCAGCTCGAGGTCGTGAAGTCCGCCGACGAGACCGACGTCGACCTCGGCGAGACGATCCACTACCACCTGGCGGTCACCAACACGGGCAACGTGGCCCTGCACGACGTCGACCTCACCGACACCGCCGCCCCCGACTGTGGCGACGACCCGGTGTTCGACCTCGCCCCGGGCGCCACGGCCAACGTGGACTGCACCTACACGCCCGACGGCGCGGACGTGGGTGCGTACCCGAACACGGCCCAGGCCGACTCGGACCGCACCGACCCGGTGGACTCCAACGAGGTCGTGGTGACGGTGGACGAGCCCCTGGCCGTCGCCCTGGCCGCCGACACGGACCACGTCATCGCCGGCGAGACCATCCACTACGACCTGACCGTCGAGAACACGTCGGCGCTCACCCTGACCAACGTGGACGTCACCGACGCCGACGTGGCCGACTGCGCGGCCCAGGCCCTGCCCGACCTCGCCGCCGGTGAGGACGCGACGGTGGACTGCGCCTCCACGCCGACCAACGCCGACGCCGGCGACTTCGCCAACCAGGTGACGGTCGACAGCGACCAGACCGAGCCCGTGAGCTCGGAGGTGGTCGAGGTCGAGGTGGAGGCCCGGGCCCCGGCGATCGAGCTCGAGAAGGTCGCCGACGAGGCCACCGTGGCCGCCGGCTCGCCGATCCACTACCACCTGACCGCCACCAACACGGGCAACGTGGCCCTGACCGGGGTCGGGATCATCGATCCCAACGGCCCGGCGTGCGCCGGCCCGGTGGCGAACCTGGCGGTGGGGGCCTCGGTGACGGTCGACTGCACCTTCGTCCCGACGAACGCCCACGTGGGCAACCGGATCAACGTCGCCTCGGTCACGACCGCGGAGTTCGCGGCGGCCCTGTCCGACATCGTGGTCACCACGGTGACGCCGGCGCCGGGGCACGTCGCCGGCGCCGTCACGGACGTGGTCTCGGGCGATCCCATCGAGGGCGCCTGGGTGCTGGCCCTCGACCAGGCCGACTTCCACGTGGTCAACGGTGACCTCACCGACGCGGCCGGCGAGTACCAGCTCACCGCCGCCCCCGGCACCTACTTCCTCTACCTGATCGACCCCACGGGCGACCACACCGCCGGGTTCCACGGCGCCCCCGACGCGGTGGCCGTCACCACCGACGCCACGACCACGGTCGACGCGACCATGGCGCCGACGACCGGCTCGGTGGCCGGCACGGTCACCGACAGCGTGAGCGGCGATCCCATCCCGGGCATCTGGTCGGTCGCGATCGGTGGTGATCCCTTCGGCCCCGAGCAGTTCGTGGTCGCCGACGGGGCCGGCGCCTACGCCCTCGACGGGCTCCCGCCCGGCGACCACTTCGTGGGTTGGGTGGACCCGACGGGGGCGCACGAGACCCGGTTCACCCCGGACTCGCCCAACGTCCCCGAGTCCACCCCGGTGGCGGTCGACGCAGGTGCGACCACGGGCGCCGACGGTGCCCTCCCGCCACAGACCCCGGTGGCCGGCGGCGCCGCCCTGACCGGGACGGTGACCGAGACCGGCACGGGTGACCCCCTGGCCGGGGTGCACGTGATCGCCCTCACGGCGGCGGACTACTCGATCGCCCGGGGCACCATCACCGATGCCGACGGCGGGTACGAGCTCGACCTCGCCCCCGGCGACTACAAGCTCGAGTTCGTCGACTCGACCGGCACCCACCCGATGGAGTGGTACGACGACCTGCCGCTCACCGGCATCGGCGACGCTGAGAGCGTCACCGCCCCCGGGGTCGCCGACGCCGACCTGTCGGCCAGTACCGGGGCCATCGCCGGCACGGTGACGGACGCCCCGTCCGGTGACCCGCTCGCCGGCGCCCTGGTGCTCGCCATCGGCCCGGAGGGCCCGGCGGGCGGCGCGGTCACCGCCGCGGACGGGTCGTACACCATCGGCCTACTCCCGCCCGGTGACTACCGCCTGGCCTTCATCGACCCGACCGGTGCCCGCCCCATCGAGTACTGGGACGGCCACTCGTCGGTCGGGAGCGCCGACGTCCTGGCGGTGGTGGCCGGGGCGACCGCCACCGCCGACGCCGCCCTCGGCGACCTCCCCGACTAGGAGGCCGTCGTGGGCGCCAGCCGCACCCTCGCCGACCCCGTCGCCGCCCTGAGCGGCGGCGGGGTCCCCGATCGGCCCGAGCCGGGAGCCACCACGAACGGCTCGGGCCTCTTCCGCCGGCGTCGGCCGCGGCGTCGGGTGGTGGTGATCACCGCCGACGCCGCGGCCGCCCGCCGCTACCTCCGCCGGCGGCCCGGCGACGACGCCGAGGTCCACCTGGTCACGACCTCGCTCGAGCTCCTCGCCGTCGACGGCCTCCGCCTCGGCCGTCGTGACCGGGTCGAGTGGCTGGCGGGGTGGCGGGACGGACCGGGTGGCCACCACCTCGCCCTCGCCGCCGAACGCGGGGCCGCCGTCGGCGTGTTCCGCGGTGCCCGTCATGGGTTCGGCGCGTGCCGGTGAGGGCCCGGGCCGGCGCGGGGCCCGGGCGCTCACCGTCGTCGTCGTCGCCGTGGCCGGCCTCCTCGCCACGCTGGGCCTGAGCGGCTGCTACGGCGTCGACTACCGCTACCTCGCCACCAGCGGCCCGGGGGGCGCGCCCCTCGCCCAGCGCTGCGGGCGCATGCCCTTCTACGTGAACCCGCACGGTGCGGCCACGGACGCGCAGCTCGACGCCGTCATCGCCGCCGCCCGTCGGGTCGAGCAGGTCACCGGCGTCGACTGGCAGTTCCGGGGGTACACGAACGAGCGGATCTCGACCGGTTTCGACCCCCGCAGCAACGGGGGCCGCGTCCTCATCGAGTTCACGACCTTCGACGCGCCCGGCATCCCGATGGCGTACGGCCACCCCAAGCCCAACGGTGCGGGTGACCGCTACCTCGGTGGGTACGTCTGGCTGTGGCCGTCCCGCGTCCGGGGGCTCTCGCCGGCGCGGTTGCAGGCGGTCGTGGCGCACGAGCTCGGCCACGTGTGGGGCCTCGACCACGCCCTGGCACCACCCGAGCAGGAGCTCATGAACGCGGCGCCGGTGCGGCGGAGCGGCTACGGCGACGGTGACCTCACCGGGCTGCGGGCGCTGACCGCCTCCTGTCGTCGCGGAGGATGACGGCTGGACATCGGTGTCTATTGCGGGTGCGGAAGGGCCGCCCTAGGGTCCGAAATGACCGGCCGACGGATGTCGGCCGAGCGCCAAATGCCATGACCCGACCTCGCGGCCTGCGATCGCTGACCACCGGCCCCCAGCGGCTCGCGAGGCGCGTGCGGGGCCGGCGGATCGTGGTGGTGGCACCAGAGCGGGTGTGGGGCGAGCTCCACGCCGCCCGCCGGCGGACCGAGGCACGCGACGTGATCGTCCTCGCCGGCCTCGAGGACGTCCCCGAGGTGGCCGGCACGTCGGGTGCGGCCCAGCTCCGCCTCCGGCGCTGCGACCGGGTGGAGTGGCTGGCCGGCTGGCACCAGGGCCCGGGGGGCGAGGCCTTCGCCGCCTGCCTCGAGCGCTACGCCGCCGCCGGCGGCTTCGGCGCCGCCCGCCACGTGTTCGACGTCGCCGCCGCGTAGTTCGGTCCGCTACTCGACCGTCACCGTACGGGTGGGGTAGCCCGTGGCGCCGTCGGGGGCCGGCGGGGCGACGTCCTCGGTCTGGGTCTCGCCGGTGCCGTCGGTGGCGCGGGCCCGCAGTCGGTACCGCCCACGGGTCGGGCGCCAGTCGTAGACCCACTGGCGCCAGGTCGCGTCGTTCGTGCCGGGCCCGAGGCGGGCCTCCTCCCAGGGGCCGTCGTCGACCTGGACCTCGACCTTGGTGATGCCCCGGGTGGGTGCCCAGGCCACGCCGGCCACCGGCACGGTGCCGGCGGCCACGCCGCTGCGGGGGGTGTCGATGCGGCACATCGTCTTGATGGGGCCCTCCTGCGACCACCCGCGGGGGATCCAGTAGCCCTCGGCGTCGAGGGTCGTCAGCTCGATGCGCTCGAGCCACTTGGTGGCGGAGACGTAGCCGTAGAGGCCGGCCACGATCAGGCGCGCCGGGAAGCCGTGCTCCAGGGGGAGGGGCTCGCCGTTCATGCCGACGGCCACCAGGGCGGTGCGGTCGTCGTCGTCGTCGAGGAGCTCGGTCGGGAAGCCCGCGGTGAAGCCGTCGACCGAGTGGCCCATGACCTGGGTGGCGCCGTCCTGCACGCCGGCCCGCCGCAGGATCGCCCGGAGGGGCACGCCCAGCCAGCGGGCGTTGCCGACGAGGTCGCCGCCCACCTCGTTGGAGACGCACTGGATGGTGACCTCGCGCTCCACGAGGGGCAGCGAGAGCAGCTCGGCGAAGGTGAGCTCGTAGGGCTCGTCGACGAGGCCGTCGACGGTCAGGGTCCAGCCGGCGGGGTCGACCTGGGGCACCGAGAGCGCGGTGTCGATCCGGTAGAAGTCCTCGTTCCTGGTGACGAGCGGGGTGATGCCTTCGACGTCGAGGCCGGCGTCGGCCGCCGTGGGCCGGGTGCCCCCGGTGACCCGGGGCAGCACGACGTCGCGGCGGGCGGACTCCACGGTGCGGCCGAGGGCGAGCGAGCGGCCGACGAGGCCCACCGCGGCGGCGACGCCGCCGATGGCGCCGGCGAACACGAGGAACTGGCGGCGGCCGGCGTCGGCGCCGCCGGGGTAGGCGGGCGTGGCCCAGCGCTCGACCGTGCCCAGCAGAAGGCGCAGGGTGACCGCGCCCGCCACCCCGCCGAGGACCGCGGCGAGGACCGCGCCGGCGTCCGACACGAGCGGCGCCCGCATCCCGGCCAGGGCGCCGACCAGCGCGAAGGCGGCGAAGACCACGTCCCCGGTGCGTCGGCGGCGCAGCGCGCCGCGACCGGTCGCGGCGCCGATGGCGAGCGAGACGGCCACGATGCCGAGCAGCAGGGCGGGCTTGTCGGCCGTCCCGATGGCGGCGATGACGGTGCGGGTCAGGTCACCCGGCAGGCCGTCGACGAAGACGTCGCCGACCGCGACGACGAGCGACGGCGCGTCGCCCCACACCGCACGGGTGAGCTCGGTGGTCGCGAGCGCCACGGCGGCGGCGACCACGCCGGCGAGGCGCGCCGGTCCGTCGAGCGACGGCGCCCTCCCCGAGTCGGGTGTCACGAGAGGAGCAACGACGGCCGCGGCGCGATGGTTCCCGGGATCGGGCGGCCGGTCACCCGGCGCCGGCCTCGTGCGCGGCCAGCGCGCGCCGGTCGAGCTTCTGGCCGGTCGTCAGGGGCAGGGCGTCGACCAGCCGGAGCGCCTCGGGGAGCTTGTGGGCCGACAGCCGCTCGCGGGCGAAGGCGCGGAGGGCGTCGAGGGTCGGCGGGTCGCCCGGCTCGCTGGGCACGACCACGGCCACCCCGATCTCGCCCATGACCGCGTCGGGGCGGGGGACGACCGCCACGTCGGCGATCTGCGGGTGCGAGGCGAGCACCGCCTCGACCTCCATCGGGTACACGTTGTACCCGCCGCGGATGTACATCTCCTTGCGGCGCCCGGCGAGGCGCAGGCGGCCGGCGGGGTCGACGAAGCCGAGGTCGCCGGTGCGCAGCCAGCCGTCGACGAGGGTGGCGGCGGTGGCCTCGGGGTCCCGCCAGTAGCCGGCCATGACCGCGCCCGAGCGCAGGCACACCTCGCCGATCTCACCGTCGGGCAGGTCGCGGCCCTCCTCGTCCCGGATGGCGAGCTCGATGCCCGCCCGGGGGCGGCCGACCGTGTGCAGGGCCTCCTCGTCGTCGGCGTCGAAGGCGGTGCCGGTGCCCACGCCGCCGGACTCCGTCGAGGAGTAGCGGATGGAGTAGGACGCGCCGAAGCGGCGGCGGGCCTCCTCGACCAGCGCCGGGGACGACGGCCCGCCGCCCACGATCAGCGCCTGCACGGCGCTGAGGTCCCGCTGGTCGAAGTCGGGTTGGGCCAGCAGCAGGGCGATCTGGGGAGCGACGCCGCCCACCGAGGCCATGCCCGTCTCCTCGACGATGCGCAGGACGTCGGCGGCCCGCCACTTGTCGAGCAGGTGGAGCGTGTGGCCCTTGCGCAGGTACCACGGCAGCTTGGTCATGAAGCCCACGTGGGCGAGCTCGGTGCCGGCCAGCATCGGCCCACCGCCGCCCCAGGCCCCACCGGTGTCGATCTCGACCACGGCGGCGTGCTGGCGGTCGTCGAACACCGCGCCCTTGGGCCGGCCCGTCGTCCCCGACGTGAGCACGATGGCGACCGGCCGCTCGGGGTCGGGGGCGAGCGGTGGTGGCGTGCCGCCCGGGACGGCGACGCCGGCGAAGAGCCGGTCGGCGGCGCCCGCGGTCGGCGCCTCCACCACCAGGGCGTCGCCGGCGAGGGCGGGGTCGACGGGCCCGGGCGCCAGGATCACGTCGGGCTGCACGACCTCGAGGCACCGCCGCACCTCGTCGTCGGTGAACCGGGGGTTCACGCCGGCGGTGGCGGCGCCGAGCTTGGCGAGGGCGCCGTAGGCGACCACGTAGTCGGGGGTGGAGCCGAGCAGGAGCACCGCCACGGAGCCCTCGCCGACGCCCCGCTCGGCGAGCCCGGCCGCGAGCTCGTCGCTGGCGCGGTCGAGCCCGGCGAAGGAGAGCGGCCAGCCGGCGGCGGCCACGAAGGCGGGGTGGTCGCCGAAGCGATCGGCCGCACCTCGCAGTGCGGCGACGAGGGTGCCAGTATCTGACATCCCGTCAGCTTTTCGCAGGAGCTCTTCCATGGCCAGGTTCGTGATCCGCTTCGACCTCCGGGCGCCCGACTTCGGCGCGCCGGTGGCGGACCTGTACCCGGCCGCGATCGAGATGGCGGCGTGGGCCGACCGCCTCGGCGCCGAGGCCATCGTGCTCTCCGAGCACCACTCGGCCGACGACGGCTACATGTCGGCGCCGTTGGCGCTGGCCGGTGCGATCCTCGGCGCCACCCGCCAGTCGCCCGTGAGCGTGCAGGCGCTGCTGGTCCCCCTGCACGACCCCATCCGCCTGGCCGAGGACATCGGCGCCCTCGACCTGCTCAGCCGCGGTCGCTTCAGCGTCGTGGCCGGCCTCGGCTACCGACCGGAGGAGTACGAGCTCTTCGGCGTGCCGTGGAAGGGCCGGGGCGCCCTCATGGAGGACAAGCTCCGGGTGATGGTCCAGGCCTGGACCGGCGAGCCCTTCGAGTACCGGGGCACCACCGTCCGGGTCACCCCCAAGCCCTACAGCACCCCGCATCCGCTTGTGCTCGTCGGCGGCTCCACCGAGATCGCGGCCCGCCGTGCCGGCCGCCTCGGCCTCGGCTTCCAGCCCGCCATCCACGACCCGCAGCTCCGCGCCTGGTTCGAGGAGGAGTCCCGGGCCAACGGCTTCGAGCCGGGCCTCTGCATCATGCCGGCCCCCGACGTGGCCAACGTGGTCGTCGCCGCCGACCCGGATGCCATGTGGGCGCAGGTCGGTGCCAACCTGCTGCACGACACCGCCACCTACGCGAGCTGGCAGCGCGAGGGCCAGCGCTCCGCCGTGCACCGCGACGTGGCGACGGTCGACGAGCTGCGCGCCGACGGCCTGTTCCGCATCATGACGCCGGACGAGTGCGTGGCCTACGCCAAGGAGCCGGGGCGGGTGCTGGTGTTCCACCCGATGTGCGGCGGGATCGACCCCGCGACCGCGTGGGAGGGCCTGCACCTGTTCGAGCACGAGGTCCTCCCGAGGCTCTGATGGCCCTGGACCTCGCGGCCCTGGTCGACCCCGCCCACACGGTGGTCGTGACCCAGGAGTGCCAGAACGGCGTGATCGGGCCGGACGCGGCCCTGCCCCAGTTGGCCGAGATCGCCCGGCGCCGGATGATCCCGGCCGCGGCCCGGTTGGTCGCCGCGGCCCGGGACGCGGGCGTGCCGGTGGTGCACTGCGTGGCCGCCCGGCGGGCCGACGGCCAGGGCTCGAACACCAACGCCCGCCTCTTCCTCGGGATGCGCAAGCTGCCGGTGGGCCTGCTCCCGGGCTCGGCGGCGGTCGAGGTCGTCCCCGAGATCGGCACCGTCGCCTCCGACGTGGTCCTCACCCGCCTCCACGGCCTCGGGCCCATGGGCGGCACCGACCTCGACGCGGTGCTGCGCAACCTCGGCGCGACCACCGTGGTCGGCGTGGGCGTGTCGGTGAACGTGGGGATGATCAACTTCGCCATGGACGCGGTCAACGCCGGGTACCAGTTCGTCCTGCCCCGCGACGCCGTCGCCGGGATCCCCGAGGACTACGCCGAGGCCGTGATCGAGCACACCCTGTCCCTCATCGCCACGGTGACCACCGTGGACGCCGTCACCGGCTGCTGGGGCTGACCGCGTGGCCGCGGACCCCGAGGAGCTGCGGGCGGTCGACGGCCGCGTCCCCGGCCGTCGGGGCCTGGCCACGCGCCAGCGCCTGCTCGACCGCACCTCGGCCATGCTCACGACCACGTCGTACCGGGACCTCAAGGTCGTCGACATCGCCCGCGAGGCGGGCACCTCGCCGGCGACCTTCTACCAGTACTTCCCGGACGTCGAGGCCGCGATCCTGGTGCTCGCCGAGGAGATGGCCCTCGAGGGATCGGAGCGCCTGATCGGCCTCGTGCGCGACGGCGCCTGGGACGCCGAGCACGGGTACGCCACGGCGCTGGCGGTGGCCGACGGGTTCATCGACTTCTGGGACCGGCACCACTCGGTGCTCCGCGTCGTGGACCTGGCCACCGGGGAGGGGGATCGCCGGTTCCAGAGCATCCGGACCCGCCTGATGAACGAGTTCACGGTGGCGCTGCAGGAGGTCATCGTCGAGCGCCAGGGCCGCCCCCGCCGGGGCGGCGTCGACCCGATGGCGTCGGCCGGCGTGTTGAGCGCGATGCTCGCCCACGTCTCGGCCCACCGGTACGGCTTCGAATTCTGGGGCATCCGCACCGCCGACGTCCGCACCGCCATGGCCCGCATCCTCTTCACCACGGTCACCGGCGACCTGCCTCCGGCCCCGTGAGCGGCAGGGCGAGGGGTCGCGCCACCCGAGCCGTCCTCGTCGCCGCGGCGACGTCGGCCCTCGTGGCCGGCGCCGTGGTGTGGTGGCGCCGGCGGGGGAGCGGGACGGGCACCCACCACGTGGTGCGGGGCCGGTCGCGGGCCGAGCGCAGCCTCGACCTCGCCAAGGTCGGCGCCCGCTCGTCGGGGTCCTACGTCGTGCACCGAGCCCGCCGGGCGGTGGCGCCGGCCCACCAGCGCGAGCACCTCGACCAGCAGTTCCAGCTGAAGACCGCGGAGGCGGTGGCCGAGGCCCTCGGCAACATGAAGGGCGCTCTGATGAAGCTCGGCCAGATGGCCAGCTACCTCGACCAGGGCCTGCCCGAGCACGTCCGCGGGGCGCTCGCCGACCTGCGCCAGGACGCCCCGCCCATGAGCCCCGAGCTCGCCGCCGGTGTGGTCACCGAGGAGCTCGGCCGCCCGCCCACCGAGGCCTTCGCGGACTGGGACCCGATCCCGGTGGCGTCCGCGTCGATCGGCCAGGTGCACCACGCCGTCACCCACGACGGGCGGGAGGTCGCCGTCAAGGTGCAGTACCCCGGCGTGGACGACGCCATCCGCGCCGACCTCGCCAACGTCGACCTCCTCTTCTCGGCCACCGGCATGCTGTTCCCCGGCCTCGACCCGAAGGCGCTCGTCGAGGAGCTCAAGGCCCGGCTCGTCGAGGAGCTCGACTACACCCTCGAGGCCGACAACCAGCGCCTGTTCGCCGCCTACTACGAGGACCACCCGTTCATCACCGTGCCCGCGGTGCTCGACGAGCTGTCGACCCGGCGCGTGCTCACCACCGAGTGGGCCCCCGGGGTGCGCTTCGACGAGCTGGCGTCGTGGTCCCAGGACGAGCGCAACCTCGCCGGCGAGGCGATCTACCGCTTCGTGTTCGGCAGCCTCTACCGGCTCAAGGCCTTCAACGGCGATCCCCACCCGGGGAACTACCTCTTCCAGCCGGGCGGGCGGGTGACGTTCCTCGACTTCGGCCTGGTCAAGCGCTTCACCCCGGACGAGGTCCGGGTCTTCCACGACATGATCGACACCATGGTCCTCGACCACGACCCGGCCGCGTTCCGCCGGGTGATCGAGGACGTCGGCCTGCTGAAGGCGGGCGAGCCCTTCACCGACCAGGAGGTCGAGGACTACTTCGGGCACTTCTACGAGTTCGTGCTCGAGGACCAGGTCACCACCATCGACGAGGCCTACGCCTCCGAGACCGTCCGCCAGGTCTTCGACCTGACCGGCCCCCACGGCGACATCATGAAGGCGGCCAACGTCCCGCCCAGCTTCGTGATCATCCAGCGCATCAACCTGGGCCTCTACGCCGTGCTCGGCGAGCTGCGGGCCACGGCCAACTGGCGGCGCATCGCCGAGGAGATCTGGCCCTTCGTCGACGGCGTGCCCTCCACGCTGCTCGGCGAGGAGGAGGCGGCCTGGCGCCGGCGTACCGGTCGGTGAGGCGCCGCCCGGGTGGGGCGCCCGGCCCACGCGCCCGCCGGCCGAAGGTCCGATCGGCCCATTCACGAACCCGGGGGTCACACGTACCGTCGGTACCCATGGGGACCAACGCCGAGCAGATCGTGTTGTGGGCGACCTCGTGGCCGGAGCTGGGACTGCCGCCGGCCGCTGCTGACTTCTTCACCGCCGACGCGGTGTACGAGAACGTGCCGGTGCAGGGCTCCGAGGTGCGCGGCGCGACCGCCATCGGCGAGACCCTCGTGATGTTCCGCTCGATGTTCGAGCGCATCGAGGTCGACGTCACCGCGGTGGCCGAGGAGGGCGACCTGGTGATGGTCGAGCGCACCGAGCGCTACATCCTGCTCGACGGCGTGACCCTCGAGATCGACGTGATCGGCGCGTTCGAGCTCCGCGACGGGATGATCTGCGCCTGGCGGGACTACTGGGAGGTCGCCCCGGCGCCCATCCTCGCCGCCACGACCGTGGGCTGAGGCGCCCCCCCACCCACCGAGACCGTCCCCCGGGACCCTGGGCCGTCCGGCCCAGGCCATGGTCCGGACGGCCCAGAGGAGCGTGAGATCACCACCCAACGTGGTGTTCTTGACCACGCTGGGAGAAAGTGGGGTAGGGTATCGGCATGGAGCGACGGGGGCTTGAGCCGATTTCGGAGGATTCCTGGACGGCGCTCGCCGAGGGGTCCACGACCACCCGGCGGGACGATCTCGTCACCGACGACGTCATCATCGACCTGCGCGACGGCGCCACGCTGCTCGACCTGCGGGGCGTCGACGGGCCGAGCCTGGACTCCGCCCCCCAGCCGGCACTGGCGCCCCTGGCGGACCCCAACCGGGTGCCGATCGTCGGGAGCCGCTGGGTGCTGCTCGTGGCGCTCGCCCTGCTCAACGTCCTCGACCTGATCACCACGCGGGCGGTGCTGGCCGCCGGGGGCCAGGAGGGCAACCCGGTGATGGCGCAGATCATCCACGACCCCATCGCGCCGGTGCTGGTCAAGACCGCCGGCGTGCTGCTCGTGGCCGTGGTGGTGAACGCCTGCCCGCCCGACTCCAAGCTCGTGAACCGGGCCCTGGCCTGCTCGGTGCTGGCCTACTCGGCCATCGTCAGCTGGAACCTGGTCAACCTGCTCATCGCCGGCGGCTGAGCCGCCGGCCCCGGGTGGCGCCGGGCGGAGGGGGAGCGATTACCCTCCGCGACCCATGACGACCACGCCGCGCGGCCTGCTCATCGGGGGATCCTGGGTCGAGGGGGGTGGGCCCGGCTACGAGGTCGTCAACCCCGCCACGCAGGCCGTGGTGGGCGTCGCCCCCGAGTCGACCGCCGACGATGCCCGGGCGGCGGCGGCCGCCGCCGCCGAGGCCTTCCCGGCGTGGTCCCGCACCGCCCCCGAGGAGCGGGCGGCGCTGCTCGACAAGGTCGCCGACCTGCTCGAGGCCCGCCTCGGCGAGCTCGTCCCGCTGGTCCAGGCCGAGACCGGCGCGACGCTCGCGGTCACGACCTCCCTGCAGATCCCCCAGGCCATCACCCGGTTCCGCCGCTACGCCAAGGGGGCCCTGGAGCCGACCCGGATCGCCCTGCCGCCGGGCCAGCAGGCGGCCACGCCCCTCGCCGCCGGCGGCCTCATCAGCGCGGTGGCGGTCCGCCAGCCGGTCGGGGTCGTCGCCGCCATCACCTCCTACAACTTCCCGATGACCAACATGGCGGGCAAGATCTGCCCGGCCCTGGCCATGGGCAACACCGTCGTGGTCAAGCCGGCGCCTCAGGACCCGCTCGCGGTGCTCGAGCTGGTGGCGATCATGGAGGAGGCGGGCTTCCCGCCGGGGGTGGTCAACGTGGTGAACGCCCCCGGGGCCGAGGCGGCCGAGGCGCTCGTCGCCTCGCCCGACTTGGACATGATCAGCTTCACCGGCAGCACCGAGGTGGGGCGGCGCATCGGCGCCGTCGCCGGTCACGACATGAAGCGCCTGCTGCTCGAGCTCGGCGGCAAGGGCGCCAGCATCGTGTTCGACGACGCCGACCTCGACGCGGCGGTGGCCGGGACCGGCAGCACGTTCGCCTTCCACTCCGGCCAGATCTGCACGGCCCCCACCCGGGTCCTCGCGCAGCGGGGCGTGTACGACCAGGTGGTCGAGCGCCTGGCGGGGATGGCGTCGGCGCTCAAGGTGGGTGACCCCCTCGAGCTCGACACCATCGTCGGCCCCGTGATCTCCGCCGCCCACCGTGACCGGGTCCAGGGCTACGTCGAGGCCGGCACCACCGAGGGCGCCACCCTGGCCGCGGGGGGCGGCGCGGTCCCGGACACCGGCTGGTTCGTCGCCCCGACGCTGCTGGCCGACGCCACCGTCGACATGCGGGTCGCGCAGGAGGAGATCTTCGGGCCCGTCGTGGTGGTCCTGCCCTTCGACGACGAGGACGAGGCGGTCGCGCTGGCCAACGCCACCCCGTTCGGCCTCTACGACTACGTGTGGAGCGCCGACGGCAACCGCGCCTTCACCGTGGCCAACCAGCTCCGCAGCGGCAACGTCGGCATCAACACCCTGCAGCGGAACCACGAGGCGCCCTTCGGCGGCTTCAAGGCCAGCGGCGTCGGCCGGGACGGCGGCTCCTTCGGCCTGCACGCCTACAGCGAGCTCCAGTCGATCGTCTGGTCGACCTGAGCCGGTCCGCGGCGACCGCCCACCCCCTGCAGCACCCCGCACCACCGACGACCCACCAACGAGGAGCGCAGCGCATGCTCGACGGACGGACCCTCTGGGAGCTCATCGAGCGGCGGGCGGCCGAGTCGCCCGACGCCGAGATGGCCGTCGACGAGGACGGCCGGCGCCTCACCTTCGGCGGGTACCGCGACGCCTGCGAGCGGGCCGCGGCCGGCCTCGCCGACCTCGGCGTCGGGCCCGACGACGTGGTGTCGTGGCAGCTCCCGACGTGGATCGAGTCCCTGGTCCTGGTCGGGGCCCTGGCCCGCCTCGGCGCCACCCAGAACCCGATCCTGCCGATCTACCGCAAGCGCGAGGTCGGCTTCGTCGCCCGCCAGGCCGGAACGAAGCTGCTGGTCGTCCCCACCACCTGGAAGGGGTTCGACTTCGGCGGAATGGCCGAGGAGATCGCGGCCGAGGTCGATGGCCTCGCCGTGCTCCGGTGCGACCGGTCGCTGCCCGAGGGCGACCCGGCCACGCTGCCAACCCCGCCCGCCACGCCGGACGACCCCGACGACCTGCCGGTGCGCTGGCTCTTCTACACGTCCGGTACCACCGCCGACCCCAAGGGCGCCCGTCACACCGACGCCACCATCGCCGCCATCGCCCGGGGCATGGGCCAGCGCTACGAGGTGGCGCCCTCCGACCGAGGCGCCATGGTCTTCCCCTTCACCCACATCGGCGGCATCACCTGGCTGCTCACCGGCCTGATGTTCGGCAGCGCCAGCATCCTGGTCGAGGCCTTCGACCCGGCCACCACCATCGGCGTGCTCGCCGCCGAGGGGGTCACCCTCGCCGGCGCCGGCACGCCGTTCCACATGGCGTACCTCGCCGCGCAGCGGGCCCACCCCGACACGCCGCTGTTCCCGGACGTGCGCGCCTTCCCCGGTGGCGGTGCGCCGAAGCCGAAGGGCCTCCACGACGACGTGAAGCGCGAGGTCGGCGGCGTCGGGATCCTCTCGGGCTACGGCCTCACCGAGGCGCCCATCCTCACCCTCGTCGCGGTCGACGACCCCGACGACAAGAAGGCCGACACGGAGGGTCGCCCGATGCCCGGTGTGGACCTGCGCATCGTCACCCTCGACGGCCGTGTCGCCGGCCCGGGTGAGGAGGGCGAGATCCGGGCCAAGGCGCCCCAGCTCATGAAGGGCTACCTCGACGCCTCCCTCGACGCCGACGCCTTCGACGAGGACGGCTACTTCCGCAGCGGCGACCTCGGGGTGCAGGACGCCGACGGCTACGTCACCATCACGGGCCGCCTCAAGGACATCATCATCCGCAAGGGTGAGAACATCTCGGCCAAGGAGGTCGAGGACCTCCTCTTCACGCACCCCGAGGTCGCCGACGTGGCCGTGATCGGCCTGCCCGACCCCGCGTCGGGGGAGCGGGCGTGCGCGGTGGTGGTGCTGAACGACGCCGGCGGGGGCCTGACCCAGGACGAGGTGCGGGAGTACCTCGTGGGCGAGGGCCTGATGATCCAGAAGGTGCCCGAGCAGCTCGAGGTCGTCGACGCCCTGCCCCGCAACCCCACGGGCAAGGTCCTCAAGCACCAGCTGAAGGAGACCTTCGGCGCGTAGCACCCGCTCCGGCGAGCGAGGGACGAGCGGGCCTCGATGATGCAAGGAGCCTGGCCGTCCGCCCGCGAGCGGGCACCGCAACAGACGGCCAGGCGACGCCGCGATCAGAAGAGGTAGGGGGGCAGCAGGCCGCCGAAGTGGTCGTCCACCTTGGCCACGCCGGCCAGGCCCCCCTGGCCCCGGACGAGGTGGAGGCTGCCGGCGCCCGTGAGGCCGGCCGGGGCGGCGTTCGCCGACCTGGGCGTGCCGGGCACGATCGTGAGGGCGCCGGTGGCCGCGGCCCTCGCCGCGGTCTCGGTGGGTGCGGCCACCACGAGGTCGGCCACGCCGTCGCCGTTCAGGTCGCCGGTGGCGAGGGACCGGCCGAACCGGTCGTCGGCCTCGGCGGTGCCGGCCACGTCGGGGGAGTCGGAACTGAGCTCGCCGGCGGCGGTGCCGAGGACGAGCACGGCGCCGGCCTCGCCGCGGCCGGCCACGTCCTTGCCCGGGACGCCGACGAGGACCTCGACCTGGCCGTCGCCCTCGACGTCGCCCAGGGCGAGGGCGGCACCGAGCAGGTCGCCGTCGACGGCGGTGCCGGCGCTGCCCCGGCTGCCGGACCAGTACTGGAGGGAGGCCTCCACGGCGGGACCGGTGGGCGAGCCGGGGATCATGGCGATGGCGCCGTCGTTGAACGCGCCCGCGTCCTCGCCGGGGGCGCCGACCACCAGGTCGGCGACCTCGTCGCCGTTGACGTCGCCGATGGCGAGGGCGGTGCCGAAGATGTCGTCGCGCTCGGAGCGGCCCGTGACGCCGTTGATGCCGGCGCGGAGCTGGCGGCTGCCGGCGGGATCGAGACCCGAGGCGCTGCCACCCACGACGATGACCTGGCCGGCGTTCGGGGCCCGGCCGACGTCCTCGCCGGGCGCGCCGATGGCCAGGTCGTCGTGACCGTGGCCGTCGAGGTCGCCGGTGGCGAGGGCGGCGCCGAGGAGCTCGCCGGACTTCGCCTTGCCGACGAGGCCGGCGACGCCGGACACGAGCTGGCGGCCGCCACGGCCGGTGAGGCCGGAGGCGCCGCCGCGGGCCACGACCACGGCGCCGGCATCGGCGGCCCCCGTGTCGTCGCCGGGCACGCCGACGGCGAGGTCGTCGTAGCGATCGCCGTCGAAGTCGCCCGCGACCAGGGCGGCGCCCAGCTGGTCGCCGGCGGCCGACACGCCGGGCAGCCCCGCGCCCGACCAGCGCTGGCGGCTGCCCTCGGCGGTGAGGCCCTCGGCGGAGCCGCGGAGGATGATCACCGCGCCGGCGTCGACGCCGCCGGCGGTGTCCTCACGGGGCACGCCGACGGCGAGGTCGTCGAACCCGTCGGCGTCGAAGTCCCCGGCGGCGACGGCGGCGCCGAACACGTCATCGGTCTCCGCCGCGCCGACCAGGCCGGCGGCCCCGGGGACGAACTGCCGGCTACCGGTGGTGGTGGCGCCCGCCTCCGAGCCGTAGACGACGGTGACCGCGCCGGCGTTCACGGCCCGGCCGCTGTCCTTGCCGGGCACGCCGGCGGCCACGTCGTCGAACCCGTCGCCGTCGAAGTCACCCGTCGCCACCGAGGGGCCACCCCACTGGCGGGGCGTGGGCGGCACCGGCGAGGCGAAGCTGTCGTTGCGCACCAGGTTGCCGTAGGCCACCCGGCGCCAGTCGGTCGTCCCGAAGGCGGCGGGGTAGCGCACCTGCTCGGTGCCGACCCACCCGACCATGGTCCCGAGCTCCTTGGGTGTGCCGAGCGGCCGCTGCTCGTCGTAGTGCAGGTGGGGCATGCCCGCCGCGGTGCCGGACTGGCCCGAGTTGCCCAGGAGCTGACCGACCTCGACGGCCTGGCCCACCTGCACCGCCACCGAGGAGAGGTGCAGGTAGCGGGAGTAGACGCCGTCCGCGTGGCGGAGGGTCACGTAGAGGCCGCGTGCGTCCCGGTTGGTCGTGCTGCGCTCCTGCACGACGCCGGCGCCGCTGGCGCGGATCGGCGTGCCGACGGGCATCCCGAAGTCGATGGCCGGATAGGTGTGGTGGTTGTCGCAGATCCCGTAGTCGTCGGGGTTCCGTTCGGTGCACCAGACCTCGTGGGTCCCGAGGAAGGGGACCGCCGAGGCCACCTCGTCGGCCTCGGCCGGGCCCACCTCGGTGGAGGTGATGCCGAGCTCCGCGGGGGCGACGTCCTCGTCGTGCAGAGGGCCGTCCCCGGGCGCCGGCGCCGGCACCAGGGTCGTGGACGTGGACGTCATCGGGGAGGTCGCCACCGCGGTCGGTGCCGTCGTGGACGTCGTCGCCGTCGGGCCGGGGTCGGCGACGGGAGCGGTCTGCGCCTGTGCAGGGAGCGCCGCGGCGACCACGAGGAGTGGTGCGAGGAGCGGGAGGAGGAGCGCGCGGAAGCACGCGGTCACGGGAGCCACGACGCTCCCATGGTGCTCGCTAGGGTGCGCCCGTGACCAGTCACGAGCCGCCACACGAGTTCAACCTGGCCGACATCTGGGAGTGCGCAGCGGACGTGGTGCCCCACCGCGAGGCCCTCGTGGTGGTGGGCGGCCCGAACCCCCGACGGCTCACCTACGGCGCGCTCGAGGAGCGGGCCAACCGCCTGGCCCACGCCCTGGCCGAGCGCGGCGTCGGCCCCGGCGACCACGTCGGGCTCTACCTGCGCAACGGCACCGAGTACGTCGAGGGGTTCCTCGCCGCCTTCAAGCTGCGGGCCGTCCCGATCAACGTGAACTACCGCTACGTCGCCGACGAGCTCGCCTACCTGTTCGACGACGCCGACCTCGTGGCCCTCGTCCACCACGCCGAGTTCGCCGACCGGCTCGCCGAGGTGGCGCCCCGGGTCCCCGGGCTCACCACCTACCTGGCCGTCGCCGACGGCACGGCCGGGGACAGGGCGGCCGCGCCGGGCGCCGAGGACTACGAGGCCGCGCTGGCGGCGGCCTCGCCCGAGCGGGACTTCGGCGCCCGCAGCGGCGACGACCCCTACATCCTCTACACGGGCGGCACCACGGGCATGCCCAAGGGGGTCGTCTGGCGCCAGGAGGACGCTTTCTTCGCCTGCATCGGCGGCGGTGACCCCACCCGGTACGAGGGCGTGGTCGAGCGGCCCGAGCAGCTGCTCGAGCGGGTCAAGGACACCGACAACCCCTTCACCTTCCTCCCGGTGGCCCCGCTGATGCACGCCGCCGCGCAGTGGACGTCGATGTCGTGGCTCTACGTGGGCGGCCGGGTCGTGCTCATGCCGGGCTCGCTCGACCCCGACGCCATCTGGACCGCGGTCGGCGACGAGAAGGTCAACCTGCTCGTCGTGGTGGGCGACGCCGTGGCCCGGCCGCTGCTCGACGGCTGGGACGCCGCCGGCGGGGCCGACACCTACGACACCTCCTCGCTGTTCGCCATCGGCTCGGGCGGCGCCCCGCTCACCCCGGCCCTGCGCCGGCGCCTGGTCACCACCTTCCCGAACTGCGTGGTGAACGACGGCTTCGGCTCCTCGGAGACCGGCGCCCAGGGCAACCGCCAGGGGCTGACCGCAGACGCCGAGGACGGCCCGCCCCGCTTCAGCCCGCTCGACGGCAACACCCTCGTGCTCGACGACGACCTGCGGCCCGTCGAGCCCGGCTCGGGCGTCGTCGGCCGCGTGGCCCTGAAGGGCCACATCCCGCTCCGCTACCACAAGGACCCCGAGAAGACCGCGGCCACGTTCGTGGAGGCGAACGGTGAGCGCTGGGTCGTCACCGGCGACATGGCCGAGGTCGAGGCCGACGGCAGCATCGTGTTGCTGGGCCGCGGCTCGGTGTGCATCAACACCGGCGGCGAGAAGGTCTTCCCCGAGGAGGTCGAGGCCGTCCTCAAGGCCCACGACGCGGTGTACGACGCGGTGGTCGTCGGGGTGGACGACGAGCGCTGGGGCCAGACCGTCGCCGCGGTCGTGGCACCCGCGCCCGGGGCGACCATCGACGAGGCCGCGCTGGTCGACCACGCCCGCGCCCACCTGGCGGGCTACAAGGTGCCCCGCTCGGTCACCGTGGTGGACGAGGTCGTGCGCTCGCCCGTGGGCAAGGCCGACTACCGCTGGGCCAAGGCCACCGCCACCGTGACGCCCTGAGGGCGCCGGTCGCCCTCAGTCGGTGGTGCCCTCGCCGGCGGCGGCCACCTCGTCCGCCGCGGCGCGGAGCTCCTTGACCGCCCGGCCGAAGCCGTCGGCGAGGTCCCAGAGGTCGGGGGCGGTCTCGGTGCAGCCGATCACCCCGAAGTCCATGTTCCCCATGTTCGACAGCACCGTGATGTTGATGCCGGCACCCTCGATGAGCGGGCCGAAGGGGTAGACGGCGACCACGCGGGCGCCGGCGCAGTAGAGCGGGATGGGCGGGCCGGGGACGTTGGAGATGACCAGGTTCTGCACCGGGCGGTGGTGGCTGGCGAGGCCCATCGACGAGTAGAGGCGCATGGCCCGGTTGAACAGCACCGGGGGCGCGAACTGGGTGAGGTCCCGCAGCACGTCGGCGCCGATGGCGTTGTGCATCTCCTTGGCCGCCTTGGTGTCCTCGCGGATCTCGAGGAGCTGGTCGACCGGGTCCTCGAGCTGCACGGGCAGGCGCACGGCCATGCTCGACACCTGGTTCGTGCCCTCCTGGGTGCCCTCGCCGTGGACCGAGACGGGCTCCATCGAGATGAGGGGCTTGTCGGGCAGGTCGTCGTGGGCCTCGAGGTAGCGCCGCAGGGCCAGGGTGCAGGCGGCGAGCACCACGTCGTTGATCTTCACGTCGAAGACCTTCTTCACCACGTGGAGGTCCTCGAAGTCGGCCTGGCCGAACGCCACCGAGCGGTGCTGGGTGAGCGCACCGGTGAACTTCGTCTTCGGGGCGGTGAACGGCAGCGCCGGCGCCCGCTCGTCGTCGCCCCGGCCGATGGCCGACGTGGCCGTGCGCACGACGGTGGCGCCGAGGCGGCCGATGCCGCGCAGGCCGCGCAACGGGTCGAGGAGGCGGTCGCGGCCGCCCTCGGCGAGCAGCGCGAGGTCGGAGGGCACCTCGTCGGGCACCCACTCCTCGTCGGGCGGCGGCGGGGCGGAGGCGTGGGGCTCGAGGTCGAAGAGCTGGCTCATCAGGTCCGCGCCGGTCACGCCGTCGATGCAGGCGTGGTGGACCTTGCAGATGAGGGCGACGGTGCCGTCGGCGGCGCCCTCGACGACGGTGGTCTCCCACAGGGGCTTGCCCCGGTCGAGGGCCCGGCCGGCGATGTCGCCGATGATCTCGCCGAGCTCCTCGCGGCCACCCGGCGGTGGCACCGCCATGCGCCGCACGTGGTTGTTGATGTCGAAGTCGGGGTCCTCGATGAACACCGGGTCGTTCAGGTGGAACGGCACGGTGAGCAGGCGCCGGCGGTACGGCGGGAGCAGGTGGATCCGCGTGGCGAGCATGTCGCGGATGGCCTCGAAGGAGTACCCGCCGTGCATCGTCGAGGGGTCGACGATGATGACCCCCGTCACGTGCATGGGGCTGCTGGGCGTCTCCATGTAGAGGAACGCCGCGTCGATCGGCGCCAGTCGGTTCATGCACCCGCTCCTCTCGTGGGGCCGTCAGGCCGGGACCGCCGCGCCCGGGACGCCCATGGTGTCACCTCGCGCAGGCGGCGGCTCGGTTGCTCAGGCTCGGCCCCCGCCGCCACTGGCGGAACAGGTGGGCGTCGATGCCGTTGGTCAGGTAGCAGAAGGACAGGCCGGTGGCGGGGTCGGCCCACGCCACCTGGCCGCCGGCGCCGTTGTGGCCGAACGTGCCGGGCGACACGGTGCGGCCCATGCCCCGCATGGACGCCTTGCCGTCGTCGCCGGCGAGCACGAGCCCGATGGTGCGGTTGGCGGGCACGTCGAGCATCGGGTCGGGGAAGGTGTTGCGGACGTTGGTGGTGACGTCGGCGAGGATCGCCGGGTCCCAGAGGTCGTCGGGGTTGGCGAGCAGCCCCTGGTAGAAGAGGGCCACGTCGGACGCGGTCGAGACCCCGCCGGCCCCCGGCACGCCCACGGCGACGTTCTCCGGGGCGCTGAGCGTCACGAACATGTCGTCGGTGAGCCCGCCCGTGAGGACGTCGAGGCCGACGCCCTTGATGCCGGTGGCGGCCTCGATCTCCTCGGCCGTGGGCGGCTCGCCGGTCGTGACCACCCGCTTCACGTCCCCCTGGTCCTCCGGCGGGATGCCGAGGCGGAAGCGCCCGAGGCCGAGGGGCGCGACCACCCGGCGGTGCACGGCGGCCCGGTAGTCCTCGCCGTCGAGGCGCTCGATGATCTCGGCGAGCACCCAGTGGCCCGAGGTGGCGTGGTACTCGAAGCGGCTGCCGGGCTCCCAGTTGAGGCGCCATTCGGCCATGCGCTCGAGGCGGCGCTCCCGCTCGGCCCACTCGGGCGGGCCGAGGGGCGCGTAGGGGAAGCCGCTGGTGTGCAGCAGCACCTGCTCGACGGTGACGACGTCCTTGCCGTTGGTGGCGAACTCGGGGATCAGCTCGGCGACCCGTTGGGACACGTCCAGCTCGCCCTCGGCGAGCAGCTGCCAGATGGCGGCGGCGACGAACGGCTTGGTGGAGGAGAAGATGAGGAAGCGGCTGTCGGTGGTGGCGTCGCCGAAGGCGGCCTCGACGAGCAGCTCGCCGTGCTGGGCCACCGCGAGCTGGCAGGCGGGGAGCACGCCGTCGTCGACCTCGCGGCGGGCGCGGTCGAGCAGTTCGGAGACAGGATCGGGCACGGCGCGCAGGGTAGGCGCGCCCGCTCGGGCGCCGCGTCCTGCCGGAGTTCTCAGCGTCTTCTCAGCATCCTCCGGAACACTCCGGCCCATGAGCACCACCGATCCCACCGATCCCACCGAGCCGGTGGCGGCCACGGCCGCCGCCGAACCCGCCGCGGCGCCCGCCGACGCCGCCCCGCCCCCGCCGGCCGCCCCGCCGGCCGCGGCCCCCGCCGCCCCCCACGAGGGCCGCGGCGTGATCAGCCTGGCGTGGTGGGTGCTGGCCCTCGGCGCCCTCGGGTTCCTGCTCCTCGGCAGCCTGCTCACCTTCGTCGGCACCAAGGCGAGCGACGACGACGGCCCCGGCGGTGGCCGTGGCGACCACCACGAGCAGCCGTACGGCCCGATGATGGGCGGCGGCCAGGGCGGTCCGCAGGGCCAGATGGGCCCGCGCGGCCAGGGCGGCCCGGGTGGCCCGATGCCCGGTGGCCCCGGCTTCGGCCAGGGTGGTGGCCAGTTCGGCCCGCCAGAGCAGGACGGCCGCCAGGACGGCCCGGACCAGGGCGACACCACCGACACCACCGACACCACCGAGGACGGCGCCGCCAACTGAGCCGTCAGGGCCCCGCCCGCCGCACGGTGGCAGACGCCGGTGCGGTCGGGCGGGGTCAGGCGGTCGGCGGGGGTGGGATCGTCGGGAGCCGGAACCCCACCGCGGCCCCGCCTCCCGGCGCCCGGCTGGCGACGACCCGTCCCCCGTGGTCCTCCACGATCTGGCGGACGATGGCGAGGCCGAGCCCCGAGCCCGGGGTGCCCCGGGCGGCGTCGGCCCGGTAGAAGCGGTCGAAGACCTTGGCCAGGTCGGCCTCGTCGATCCCCGGGCCCTGGTCGCTCACCACGAGGGCGCCGTCGGCGAGGCGCACGTCGATGCGGCCGCCCGGCGGGCTCCACTTGGCGGCGTTGTCGAGGAGGTTGGCGACGGCGCGCTCCAACCGGCTCGTGCGCCCCGCCACCGTCGTCGGCGCCAGGTCGCACGTCACGGTGAGGCCGCTGCGGCGCTCGGTGCGGGCCGCCAGCCGGTCCACCAGCTCGTCGAGCCGGAGCGGCGCCACCGCCTCGGTGACCTGGGCCTCCTCGGTGGCGAGGTCGACCAGCTCGGTCACCAGCGCGCTCAGCTCGGTCATCTCCGAGCGCAGGTCGGCGAGCAGGGCGGCCCGGTCCTCGGCGGGCAGCTCGTCGAGGCGATCGAGGACGTCGATGTTCGTGCGGAGGCTGGTCAGCGGGGTGCGCAGCTCGTGGCTGGCGTCGCTGATCAGCTGTTGCTGCTGCTCCCGGCTGGCGCGCAGGGCGCGGAGCATCTGGTTGAAGGTGCGGGCGAGCCGGCCCACCTCGTCGTCGCGCTCGACGTCGATCTCCGCGGTCAGGTCGCGTTCGGCCGCGACGCGCTCGGCCGCCACGGTGAGGTCCTGCACCGGCTGCAGCGAGCGCTCCGCCACGACCCAGCCGATCAGGCCCGCCGCGGCCACCCCGGACACCCCGAGGATCACGTAGATCAGCGTGAGCCGGGCGAGGGTGTCGTCGAGGCCCGACACTGAGCGGGCGAGCTGCAGCGCCCGTCCGTCGCCGAGCGGCATCGTCAGGATCCGGAGGTGGTCGCCGTCGACCTCGCGGTCGCTGAAGTAGGCGGCCTCGGTGCCCGCGGCCACGGCCAGGTCCCGCTCGGTCAACGCCGTGCCCGGGGTCGCCCCGACGCCGTCGAGCACCCGGCCGTCGGCCGTGAAGACCCGCGTCGTGGTGTCGCCCACGCCGAGGGGGTCGGCGGGCGGCCCGGGACGGCGGGGGCCGGCCTCGCCGCGTGCCCGCTGCTCGAGCGCCCGGTCCACCCCGTCGCGCAGGATGTTGCGGGTCGTGACCGTCGCCACGAGGGCGAGGGCGACGACGGCCAGGCCCACCGACACGGCGACGAGCACCGCCAGGCGGGTGCGCAGCTTCACCGGGCGCTCACGTGGCGCGCGCCACGTAGCCGATGCCGCGCACGGTCTGGATCAGGCGGGGCTCGCCCTCGGCCTCGGTCTTGCGGCGCAGGTACCCGATGTAGACCTCGAGCGAGTTGGACGAGGTGGTGAAGTCGTAGCCCCAGATGCGGTCCATCATCAGCTCGCGGGTGAGCACCTGCCCGGCGTTGGCCAGCAGCAGCTCCAGCAGCGAGAACTCGGTGCGGGTCAGGGTCAGCTCCCGGTCGCCCCGGCGCACGATGCGGCTGGTGGGGTCGAGGGAGAGGTCGGCGAGGACGTAGGGCCGGCAGTCGTCGGGCGGCGCGACCCGGCGGAGCAGCGCCCGCAGGCGCGCCAGCAGCTCCTCCAGTGCGAAGGGCTTGACCAGGTAGTCGTCGGCGCCCGCGTCGAGCCCGGTCACCCGCTCGCTCAAGCGGTGCTTGGCGGTGAGCACGAGGATCGGGGTGCGGTCGCCCTGCTCGCGGAGGCGGCGGCACACCTCCAGGCCGTCGAGTCGCGGCATCATCACGTCGATGACGATGGCGTCGGGGGGCGTCGCCGCGACCTGCTTCAGCGCGTCGACCCCGTCCTCGGCGAGCGCGACCTCGTAGCCCTCGAGCACGAGGGCGCGGCGCACGGCCTGGCGCACGCCGGGGTCGTCGTCCACCACCAGGACCTGCACGCCGACCAGCATCGCACCCGCAGCTGAGAGCGGGCTGAGAGGGAACCTGGGACATCATGGGGCCATGCGCGTCGTGGTGACGGGGGGGACGGGGTTCGCCGGCAGCCACGCGGCGGCGGCACTGGGCGCCGCGGGGCACGACGTGCGGCTGCTCGTGCGCGACACCGCCAAGGTGGACCGCGTGTTCGCCGCGCTTGGGGCGCCCGCGCCGGACCGGGTGGTCGGCGACGTGCTCGACCCCGCCTCGGTCGAGCGCGCCCTCGAGGGCTGCGACGCCGTGGTCCACGCCGCCGCCGTCGTCACCAACGAGCGCCGGCGGGCCGAGGAGGTGCTGCGCACCAACCCCGAGGCCGCCCGCAACGTGCTCGCCGCCGCGGCGGCGGCCGGGGCCGACCCGATCGTGCACCTCTCGAGCGTGGCCTCGCTGTTCCCGCCACCCGGTCCGGTCATCGACCTCACCACGCCGGTCGCCACCCCCACGAGCGCGTACGGCCGCTCGAAGGTCGGCGCCGAACTGGTGGCCCGGGCGCTGCAGGACGAGGGTGCACCGGTCACGATCGTCTACCCCGGCGGCATCTGGGGCCCCGACGACCCGACCCTGACCGAGCAGGTGCGCGCCGCCGGCACCCTGGTGCGCAGCGGGCTGCCGATGACCTCGGGCGGCATGACCGTGCTCGACGTCCGGGACCTCGCCACCGCCATCACCCGCTCGCTCGAGCCCGGCCACGGCCCTCGCCGGTTCCTGCTCGGCGGGCACTTCTTCACCACCCGGGAGCTGGCCGACCTCTTCGTCGAGGTGTGCGGGCGCTGCCGGCGCATCCCCTCGCCGCCGCGGATCCTGCGCACGGTGGGCCGCTTCAACGACCTGCTCATGCGGGTGATCCCCGCCAACCTCAGCATCACCTACGAGGGGATGGTGTTCCTCACCAAGGGGGTGCCCACGGACGACTCGGCCACCTTCGAGGCCCTCGGCCTCACCCTGCGCCCGGCCGAGGAGACCGTCGCCGACACCCTGCGGTGGCTGGTCGCCCAGGGCCTCCTGAAGCCCGACCAGGTGCCGACGTTGACCTGAGCGGGGCGGTGGGCGTCGTATGCTCGCCGGTGGTGGGGGAAGGGAACGGGACCGTGGGCCAGCTCGTGGAGCTCGAGGGGGACGACGGGGCGGGCGCGACCGTGGTCGGGCCGCCGCTGCCGCTCGGCCGCCGGGTGGAGCTGCCCGGCCGGGGCACCACCTTCGTGCGCGAGGTCGAGGGCCCGCCCGGGGCGCCGACCCTGCTGCTGCTCCACGGCTGGATCGCCAGCGCCGGGTTGAACTGGTTCCAGGCCTACGAGGCGCTCGGCCGGCACTTCCGCATCATCGCCCCGGACCTACGTGGCCACGGGCGGGGGCTCCGGGCGCTGCGGCGCTTCCGCCTCGCGGACTGCGCCGACGACGCCGCGGCGCTGCTCGACGAGCTCGACGCCGGCCCGGTCATCGCCGTCGGCTACTCCATGGGCGGGCCCGTGTCACAGCTGCTGTGGAAGCGCCACCCGGAGAAGGTGCGGGGCCTGGTGCTGGCCGCCACCGGCCACTCCTTCGTGAAGGGTGGGCGCGAGCGCTACGTGTTCACCAGCGCCATGGCCACGCTGGCCGCCACCACCCGGCTGGGCCAGCTGGCGGCCCACGTGCCGAGCCGCTCGGTCCAGAAGGTGCTCCCGGTCCCGCAGGGCCGCGGGCGGCCGGGCTCGATCCAGCGTTGGGCCGCGGCCGAGATGCGCCGCCACGACCCGCGGGCGCTCATGGAGGCGGGGCACGCCATCGGCACCTACGACGCGTCCCGCTGGATCGGTCGGATCGACGTCCCGACCACGGTGCTCGTCACCACGGAGGACCGGGCCATCCAGCCCACGACCCAGTTGGCCATGGCCCGGGCCATCCCCGGCTCGGAGATCCACCTGACGGACGCGGGCCACGTGGTGTGCGCCCGGCCCGAGTTCGCGCCACCGCTCGTCGATGCGTGCACCAGCGTCGCCGAGCGCGTCTGACCGGCCCTCCTGGACCTGACGCCCCCTCAGATCGTGCTGTGCCATGATGAGCGCCGCCGCCGGGCCGGTGACGGTCGCCGGCGGCACTCGACATCCGCAACAGGGGGATCTGATGAAGCTGCGCCGTCTGGTGATCGTGCTCGCCGCGCTGGTGCTCGTGGCCGGTGCGTGCTCGAGCCGAGGAGAGGACGACTCCGCGTCGTCGGGTGGTGGCGACACCACCGCGACCACCGCCTCGGGTGGTGACAGCGGCGGTGGCGGCGAGACCTTCGGCGACGTCGAGTCGCCGTGCGGCGAGGGCAGCGGGGAGACCACGACGACCACCGCGCCGTCCGATCCCTCCGACGTCCAGGGCATCAGCGACGACTCGATCGCCGTCGGCACCGTGGCCGACCCCGGCTTCACCGGCCGTCCCGGCCTGAACCAGGAGATCTTCGACGCCGGCGAGGCCTTCGTGGAGTGGTGCAACGGCCAGGGTGGCATCAACGGCCGGGAGCTGGTCCTGACCCAGTACGACGCCGCCATCTCCAACTACCAGCCGGTGCTCACCGAGGCCTGTGGCAACGAGTTCGCCATGGTCGGCGGCGGTGCCGTGCAGGACAACCTGTGGGAGACCACCGGCCTCGAGTGCGGGCTCATCGACATCAACGGCTTCTCGGTGACCCCCGAGAAGGCCGGCGTGTCCGGGCCCGACACCGTGCAGGAGAGCCGCACCGTGCAGCCGGTGCCGAACCCCTCCGACCAGTTCCCCGTCGGCGCCCTGCAGATCCTCGCCGAGGAGAACCCCGGCGCCCTCGACAACGTCGGCATCCTCTACGCCGACCTCGCCACCCTGCAGGTCCAGGCCGAGCGCACCAAGGAGGCCTACGAGCAGAACGGCGCCAACATCGTCGTGGACCAGACCTACAACGTCCTCGGCGAGGCCAACTGGGCCCCGTTCGCCAACGCCCTGAAGGACGCCGGCGTGACCTGGCTGAACTTCGTGGGTGAGGGCGAGAACCTCGCCGCCCTCCAGACCGCGATGAGCGAGATCGACTACGCCCCCGAGGTCACCCTCCAGGACACCAACTTCTACGACCAGGCCTACCTGGACGCCGCCGGCGACGCCGCCAACGGCACCTACCTGCGCAGCGCCTTCGTGCCGTTCGAGGAGGCCGACCAGAACCCGGCCACCGCCAAGTACATCGAGCTCGTCGAGGCCGTCGACGGCAAGGTCGCCCTCCTCGGCGCCCAGTCGATGTCGGGCTGGCTGCTCTTCGCCCAGTCGGCCAAGGAGTGCGACGACCAGGGCACCCTCACCCGCACCTGCGTGCTCGACACCGCCGGTTCGGTGACCGAGTGGACCGGCGGTGGCCTCCACGCCCCGACCGACCCGTCCACCAACAGCGGCCCCAGCTGCATCATGGTGCTGCAGGTCGAGGACGGTGCCTTCGTGCGCCACTACCCCGACGAGGGCTTCGAGTGCAACGACGACTACGTCGCCCAGCTCGAGGGCGACTACTCGGCCAGCGGCGGCTGACCGAGCCGTGGGGCACCTGACCCGTCGACCGGTGGGGGAGGGGCGCTGACGTGAGCCAGTTCCTCTCCTTCACCGTCCTCGGCATCGTCACCGCGGCGATCTACGCCGTCGCGGCCAGCGGCCTGGTGGTGACCTACACCACCTCGGGCATCTTCAACTTCGCCCAGGGCGCGTTCGGCATGGCCGCGGCGTTCCTCTACTGGCAGCTCCGCATGGAGTGGGGCTGGCCGGCGGCGTTCGCCCTGGTGATGGTGCTCATGGTGATCGCGCCGCTGTTCGGCGCGCTCATCGAACGGGTCATCTTCCGGGGGATCGAGGGCACCACCGAGGTCATCAAGATCGTGGTCTCGGTGTCCCTGCTGTTCTTCGTGTTCAGCCTCGTGCCCATCGTGTGGCCGGCGGCGGGCCGGCGCCTCCCCGGGTTCTTCGACCCCGAGAAGGTCGACCTCGGCGACATCAACGTCACCTGGCACGACCTGATCACCGTGGTCGCCGCCCTCCTGGTGGCGGTCGCGCTCCGGGCCTTCCTCTACCGCACCCGCACGGGCGTGGCCATGCGGGCGGTCGTGGACGACCGCGGCCTCAGCCAGCTCAACGGCGGCCGCCCGGGACGGGCCTCGATGCTGGCGTGGGCCATCGGCACCTCGCTGGCGGCCCTGGCGGGGATCCTGCTGGCCGGTAGTCAGGGCAACCTCACCTACATCCCGCTGACCCTGCTCGTCATCAACGCCTACGCAGCGGCGATGATCGGCCGCCTGCGGAACCTGCCGATGACCTTCCTCGGGGCGCTCATCCTGGGCCTCAGCGAGTCCTACTTCGTGGGGTACCTGCCGAGCGACCAGTCCATCGCCTCGGTGCTCGGCTACCAGTTCTCGACGCCGATCAGCCTCTCGGGCATCCGCCCCGCGATCCCGATCATCCTGCTGTTCATCGTCCTGCTGTTGCTGCCCCCGACGAAGGTCCGCGGTGCCGGCCAACAGCGCAGCCGGGAGTACCTGCCCACCCCGTCGTTCCGCCGCTGGATCATCGGCGGCGTCGTGCTCGTGGCCGGGGCGTGGGTCTTCGGCCAGGTCGTCAGCGACATCCGGGTCGGCCAGTTCGCCCAGGGCATGGGCCTGGCCATCATCATGCTGTCGCTCGTCCCCCTCATCGGGTACGGCGGGCAGATCTCGCTCGCCCCCATGGCCTTCGCCGGCATCGGCGCGGTGGTGATGGGCAACTTCGGGGGCGACGGCACCCTCTGGGGGCTCTTCCTCGCCGTGGTGGTCACCGCCGCGGTCGGCGCCCTGGTGGCGTTGCCCGCGCTGCGGTTGAGCGGCCTCTACCTGGCCCTCGCCACCGCCGCGTTCGCGGTCTTCATGGACCGCATGGTCTTCAACCAGGGCCTGGTCATGCCCAACGGCGCCCTGGCGGTGCCTCGGCTCGACGTGTTCGGTGTGTCGTTCGACTCGGACCAGGCCCACCTGATCCTGTTGTCCGGCGTGTTCGCCCTCGTCGCGCTGTCGATCGTCGCCATCCGACGGGGCGAGTTCGGGCGGCGCCTCCAGGCCATGAAGACCAGCCCGGCGGCCTGCACCACGCTCGGCATGAACCTCACCATGACCAAGTTGGAGGTCTTCGCCCTGTCCGCCGGCATCGCCGGCCTCGGCGGCGCCCTGTTGGGGGGCCAGCTCACGTCGGTCAGCCCCGACCGCTTCCAGTTCCTGTCGAGCCTGCCCGTCCTGCTGCTGGCCGTGTCCGGTGGCATCGGGGCCGTGGGCGGCGCCCTGTTCGGCGGCATCAGCTACGCCATCTTCTTCTTCGTGGTGCCCGACGTGGCGCCCTCGCTCACGAACGTGTTCCTCCTGCTCCCCGGCCTGCTCGGCATCAGCCTCGGCCGCAACCCGAACGGCGCCGTCAACGAGATCTCCCGGAGCTTCCGGGAGGCCGCCGCCAAGCGGACCGCCCGCAAGGCCCGACTCGCGGGCGGCGAGACCGGCGACGAGCTCGATCGCCTCGGCCTCGACGCGCCGTTCACCGAGGACGACCTCCGCCTGCTCGACCACGAGCTCGGCCTCGACCAGGTCGAGGGCTACGCCGACCTGGTCCGCGTGCCGGAGGCGCGCTGATGGCGCTGCTCGAGGCCCGCGAGGTGTCCGTCCGGTTCGGCGGCCACCAGGCCGTGAACAAGGTCGACCTCCTCGTCGAGGCCGGCAAGGTCACCGGCCTGATCGGCCCCAACGGCGCCGGCAAGACCACCATCTTCAACGCGCTCACCGGCCTCCAGGAGACCTCGGGCGGCCAGGTGCTCATCGACGGCGAGGACGTCTCGGGGCTGGCGCCGCACAAGCGGGCCCGGCGGGGGATGGCCCGCACCTTCCAGCGCCTCGAGCTGTTCAGCCTGCTGACCGTCCGCGAGAACGTCCTCGTGGGCGCCGAGGGCCGCCAGCGCTGGTCCAAGGACAAGAAGGTGAAGCCCGAGGACGTCGTCGACGATGTGCTCGAGCGCATCGGCCTCACCGACATCGCCGACCAGCGGGTGGACAGCCTCCCGACGGGCAAGGCCCGCCTGGTGGAACTGGCCCGGGCGCTGGCGAGTCGGCCGCGCGTGCTCCTGCTCGACGAGCCGTCGTCCGGCCTGAACGAGGGCGAGACCACCGAGATGGCGACCGTGCTGCGCCAGGTCGCCGGCGAGGGCCTCGCCGTGCTGCTCGTCGAGCACGACATGAGCCTGGTCATGGGGGTGTGCGAGCAGATCTTCGTGCTGGACTTCGGCCAGATCATCGCCACCGGCGACCCCGCGGCGATCCAGTCCGACCCGGTCGTGCAGGAGGCCTACCTCGGCGCGGTCGCCGAGTCCGCCGCCGAGGAGCACCTCACCCCGCCGGTCCAGGTGGTGGCCGAGCCCGCGCCGGTGGAGGACGAGGTGCCCACCGGCCCGGTGCCCCTGTTGGGCGTCAACGACCTGCGGGCCGCCTACGGCGACATCGACGTGCTGCACGGCGTGGACTTCGACGTCCCCGCGGGCAGCGTGTTCGCCCTGCTCGGCCCCAACGGCGCCGGCAAGTCCACGACCCTCAAGGTGATCAGCGGCCTGATGCCGCCCACCGGCGGATCGGTCTCGTTGCTCGGCCGGCGGGTCACCGGCGCCGACGCCGACGCGCTGGCCCGTGCCGGCGTGTGCCTGGTGCCCGAGGGGCGGGGGATCTTCCCGAACCTGACCGTCACGGAGAACCTCCGGATGGCGACCTTCACCGGCACCCCGTTCGACGCCGTGCTCGACCGCTCGTTCCAGCGCTTCCCGCGCCTCGCCGAGCGCCGCACCCAGGTGGCCGGGACGATGTCGGGTGGCGAGCAGCAGATGTTGGCCATGGCCCGTGCCCTCGCCACCGGCCCCGCCGTCCTCCTGCTCGACGAGCTCTCGATGGGGCTGGCGCCCATCATCGTGAGCGGCCTGTACGAGCAGGTCCAGGCCATCGCCGACGAGGGCACCACGATCCTGGTCGTGGAGCAGTTCGCCCACGAGGTGCTCGGCGTCGCCGACGTCGCCGCGATCATGCTGCACGGGCGGGTGCAGCGCATCGGCCGTCCGGCCGAGATCGGTGAGGAGCTCGCCGCCGCCTACCTGGGCGGCACGGCGTGACCCACCGTCCGCAAGTCACGCGTGGGGGGAGTGGTTCCCTCTACGATCTGCGCCACTCGAAGAGGGAGTTGGGATGACTGACAACGAGGCGGGGGCCGACCGGCTCCGGGACTTCGAGGCCGAGGTCGCCGGTCTGCGGATCAAGGGGGGCTCGATCGAGCGGGAGCGCCAGTTCACGACCCTGGGCCTCGTGCTCGCGGTCGTGGGCCTGGTCATCGCCGTCGCCATGGCCGTCATCTCGGGCGGCGCCGCCGACAGCCGGGACCAGTACACCTACCTGAGCTGGGGCCTCGTGGGCCTCATCCTCGCCATCGTCGGCATGGCGCTGTGGTTCCGCTACTCGCTGACCCACTACCTGCGCTACTGGCTGCTCCGGCTCGTCTATGAAGAGCGCACCCGCGACAACCGCTGATGGGGCGTCGGCGGGGCGCCCTGGCGATCGCACTGGCCCTGGCGCTGGTGGCGGTGGGGTGCGGGACACGGGTCGAAGGGGGATCGGACGCGGGCCTGGGCCCGGCCGCGTCCAGCGCGGGCACCGACGGCGGCTCGGCCGACGGTTCGTCCGGTGACGCCGGCGGCGAGTCGGCCATGGTGGGCACCCTGCCCACGCCGTGCGGGGAGGGCGACGCCTCGGGCGCGACCGACCAGGGCGTCACCGACGACGCCATCGCCATCTCGACCATCGCCGACCCCGGCGCCCAGGCGGCGCCGGGCCTGAACCTGGGCGTGCACCAGGCCATGACCGCCTTCGTCGCGTACTGCAACAGCCTCGGCGGCATCAACGGCCGGCCCCTCGAGCTCACCCTGCTCGACGCCGCCCTGTTCAACTACAACCAGGTCGTCCAGGAGGCGTGCGAGAGCTCGTTCGCCATGGTCGGCGGCGGCGGCGCCCTCGACGAGACCGGGGCCCAGACCGCGGTGGACTGCGGCCTCGTGGACGTGGCCGGCTTCACCATCAGCCCCGACAAGGCCGAGTCCGACCGGGTCTACCAGCCGCTGCCCAACGCCACCTACCAGTTCAACGTGGGCGCGGCCCGCCAGATCGTCGAGGAGCACCCCGAGGCCGCCACCCACGCGGCGATGATCTACTCCAACCTCCCCGTCACCGAACGCCAGGCCGAGCGCCAGATCGAGGCCTACGAGGCGGTCGGCTTCGACTTCGTCTACGAGCAGGCCGCGGAGATCGGCGAGCTCAACTGGGCGCCGATCGTGGTGGCCATGCGCGACGCTGGCGTCGAGTACGTGGCCATGTCCTCGACCTACGAGGAGTTCGTCAACCTCCAGAACGCGATGGCCGAGCAGGACTTCGAGCCCGAGGTGATCGACCTCGAGGCCAACTTCTACGACGACGCCTACGCCCAGACCGCCGGGCCGGTGGCCGACGGCTCCCTGGTGCGCATCACCACCGCCCCGTTCGAGGACGACCCGGTGGACCCGGCGCTGGCGGTCTACCTCGACTGGCTCGAGCAGACCGCCGGCGGCGACGCCAAGCCGGCGCTGCTCGGGGTGCAGTCGTTCTCGGCCGGCCTGCTCTTCGCCGCCGCGGCCAAGGCCTGTGGCGCCGAGCTCACCCGCGACTGCCTGATCGAGCAGCTCGACCAGGTCACCGAGTGGGACGGCGGCGGCCTGCACGCCCCGGCCGACCCGGCGGACAACGAGATCACCCCCTGCTTCATCCAGATGGAGGTCGCCGACGGCGGCTTCCGGCGGGCCTTCCCCGACGAGGGCTACTCCTGTGACCCGGAGAACGTGGTCGAGCTGACCGGCGACTACGGCGAGGGCGCGAGCGAGGACGGGTGACCCGCCTGGGGGACAAGGGCCGCTGGGGCGTCGGCCTCGCGGCCGCGGTGGGCCTCTGCGGCTACCTGATCGCCTTCCAGGGTGGGTTCTCCGACTGGCTGACCTTCACCATCCTGGGCATCACGACCGGGGCCATCTACGCCATCGCGGCCAGCGGCCTCGTCGTCACCTACACGACCTCGGGCATCTTCAACTTCGCCCAAGGCGCGTTCGGCATGCTGGGCGCGTTCGCGTACTGGCAGCTGCACTACGACTGGGGCTGGCCGACGCCCCTCGCCCTCGCCGTGATCCTGCTGGTGGTGGCGCCGCTGTTCGGTGCGGTCGTCGAGCGGGTGATCATGCGGGGCCTCGAGGGCGTGTCGGAGATCACCTCGACCGTGGTCACCATCGGCCTGCTGGCCATGGCCATCGGCATCGCCAACATCGTGTGGCCGTCGGCGACCTCGTCGGGCCGTCGGGTCGACCAGTTCTTCGCCGGCGAGGCCGTGAGCATCGGTGCCATCAACGTGACGTGGCACCGCATCGTGATCGTCGTGGTGGCCATCGCGGTGGCCGTCGGGCTGCGCTTCCTCCTCTTCCGCACCCGCTCGGGCGTGGCCATGCGGGCCGTGGTCGACGACCGCTCGCTCAGCCAGCTCAACGGCGGCAACCCCGGGCGTTCGGCCATGCTCAGCTGGGGGCTCGGCGCAGCGCTGGCGGCGCTGTCGGGCATCCTCATCTCGCCGCTCCTCCAGCTCAGCGTGCTGCCCCTCACCCTGCTGATCGTCAACGCCTACGCAGCCGCCATGTTCGGGCGCCTCACGTCGTTGCCGCTGACCTTCGCCGGCGGCCTCATCATCGGCATCACCGAGAACTACAGCGCCAACTACCTGGACCTGAACACCCGGACCATCGGCGGGCTCGAGCTGGCCGGGCTCCAGCCCGCCATCCCGGTGATCCTCCTGTTCGTCATCCTCCTGGCCCTGCCGAGCGAGCGCCTGCGCACGGGTGGGGTCCAGCGGGTGCGCGAGTCGTCCCGGGTGCCGACCATGCGGTCGGCCCTGGTCGCCGGGGGCGCGCTGGTCGTCGTGGCCATCGCCGCCTCGCGGGTGATGAGCACCGCCAACGTCACCCGGATGAGCCTGGGCCTCGCCACCGCGGTGATCATCCTGTCCCTCGTGCCGCTCGTGGGCTACGGCGGCCAGATCTCCCTGGCGGTCATGACCTTCGCCGGCCTCGGCGCCTTCGCCATGGTGAAGGTGGCGGACGGGCCGGGGCCCCTCATCGGGCTGCTCGCGGCGGCGGCGCTGGCGGCCGTCGTCGGGGCGATCGTGGCCCTGCCGGCGCTGCGCCTGGCCGGCATCTACCTGGCCCTGGCCACCGCCGCGTTCGCGGTCTTCATGGACAACTTCATCTTCACCCAGGCGTGGTTCTTCGGCAGCGGGTCGATCGACGTTCCCCGCCCCGAGATCGTCGGGCTGGGCTTCGAGGACGACCGCTCGTACCTCGTCCTGCTGGCCGTGCTGTTCGCCCTCCTCGGCATCGGCGTGGTGTGGCTCCGCCGTGGCCCGTTCGGCCGCCGCCTCTCGGCCATGAAGGACTCCCCGGCGGCCTGCGCCACCCTGGGCCTCGACCTGACCCGCACCAAGGTCGCGGTGTTCGCGTTCTCCGCGGGCATCGCCGGCATCGGTGGGGCGCTGCTCGGCGGCGTCACGGGCTCGGTGAGCTCCGAGACGTTCCTCTTCGCCCAGAGCCTGCCGATCCTGCTCATGGGGGTCGTCGGCGGCATCGCCCTCGTGAGCGGCGCCCTCCTGGGCGGGCTCATGCTCCAGTTCTTCTCGACCGTGGGGGAGGACTTCACCCTGCTGGCCAGCGCGCTGTTCATCGGCCCGCTGGTCACCAACTTCGCCCTGATCGCACCGGGACTGATCGGCGTCCTGCTCTCGCGCAACCCCGACGGCCTCGCCGCCGACCTGGTCACCGCATGCTCACGGGCGGTGCGCTGGGCCCGCGAAGGCCGGTCGCGCCCCGAGGAGGACGCCGGCCCCGACCCCGTGGACACCGCCACCTTCGAGCGCCCCCTGACCCCGGCCGAGCTGGTCGCGGTCGAACGGGCCCTCGGGCTCGACCCCCAGGAGCTGGCCCATGGCCCTGCTTGAGGCACGGGGCATCACGGTCCGCTTCGGTGGTCACGTGGCGGTGAACCAGGTCGACCTCGAGGTGGAGCCCGGCGCCGTCACCGGGCTCATCGGCCCCAACGGCGCGGGCAAGACCACCACCTTCAACGTGCTCACCGGCCTGCAGGAGACCACGAGCGGCCAGGTGCTGCTCGGCGGCGACGACATCACCCGGCTGTCGACCCACAAGCGGGCCCGCCGGGGCATCGGGCGCACGTTCCAGAAGCTCGAGGTCTTCAGCTCGCTGACCGTCTGGGACAACGTCCTCGTCGCCACCGAGATCCACCGCAGCTACACCGGCCGCCGCCGGGGCCACGAGCGCACGGTGGCGGAGGTCATCGACCGCGTCGGCCTCGGGGCGGTGGCGGGGGAGCGGGTCGACTCGTTGCCGACCGGCCAGTGCCGCCTGGTCGAGCTGGCCCGGACACTGGCCATCGAGCCCCGGGTGCTGCTGCTCGACGAACCGGCCTCGGGCCTCGACGACAACGAGACCCGGCAGTTCGCCGAGCTGCTCCTCGCTCTCGTCCGGGACGGTCTCGCCATCCTCATGGTCGAGCACGACGTGCCCCTCGTGATGGAGGTCTGCGAGGACATCACCGTGCTCGACTTCGGCAGCATCATCGCCCGGGGCACGCCGGCGGAGATCCAGGCGAACCAGGCCGTGCTCGACGCCTACCTGGGGAGCGCCCCGCTGTGACCTTCCGCCGCGACGACCAGGCCGACGCGGCGGCGTCGGGCGCCGACGCCGCCGACGGGCCCGTCCTCGCCGAGCCGCTGCTCGAGCTGTGCGGTGTCACCGCGGCCTACGGACGGATCGAGGTGCTGCACGGCGTGGACCTCGCCGTCCCCGAGGGCAGCGTCTTCGCCCTGCTGGGCCCCAACGGCGCCGGCAAGACCACGATGCTGCGGGTGGCCGCGGGCCTGCACGAGCCGAGCGGCGGCATCGTGCTCCTCGGCGGCCACAAGGTGAACGGGGCCAAGCCCGAGGACCTGGCCCGCCGGGGCCTCTGCACCGTCCCCGAGGGCCGAGGCGTATTCCCGAACCTGACCGTGCGGGAGAACCTCCAGATGGCGACGTTCACGGGCGTGCCCCTGGAGAAGGTCGAGACCGTCGCCTACGACCGCTTCCCCCGGCTGGGCGAGCGCCGCAATCAGCTCAGCGGCACGATGTCCGGTGGTGAGCAGCAGATGCTGGCCATGGCTCGGGCGCTGGCCACCGACCCGGCGATGCTCCTGCTCGACGAGCTGTCGATGGGCCTGGCGCCGCTCGTGGTCGAGGAGCTCTACCGGATCGTGGCCGAGCTGGCCGAGACCGGCGTGTCGATCCTGGTCGTCGAGCAGTTCGCCCGCACCGTGCTCGGCGTCGCCGACCGGGCCGCCATCATGGTCAACGGCCGCGTGACCCGCGTCGGCGCCCCCACCGACCTCGAAGAAGAGCTGTCCGCCCACTACCTGGGAGCATCCTCGTGACCGACGACGCCGACACCTCCGACGCCGCCCCCGAGCACCGCCGGGCCGACGTCTTCCGCCACGACATGGCCGAGATGAAGCTGATCGACCCGGCGGCGTCGGGCGAGCGCCGGGCCCTGCAGTTCGGCATCGGCCTCATGGTCGTCGGCGTGGTGCTCGTGGCCCTCGGCTGGTACGGCGCCTCGGGCGAGTCCGAGGTCTGGAAGGAGATCCCCTACCTCGCGTCGGGCGGCTTCGGCGGCCTCACCGTGACCGTGATCGGCGCGGCGCTCTACCTGCGGGCGACGCTGGCCCGCCAGAACCGCCTGACCCTGCTGCGCCTCCTCCAGGAGCAGCGCGCCCAGACCGACCGCATCGTCGAGGCCCTCACCCCCGACGCCTGATCCCTTCCTCCAGCAGAAACGGAAGGTGGTACCGCGCGTTTCTGCTGGAGGAACGAAGGTTCAGGGGGCGGAAATGCGGGGGACGACGTCGGCCATGAAGCGCTCGAGGCTCTCGACGCCGGGGTAGTCCCGGAACCAGAGCACGAACTCCTCGCAGCCGGCGTCGACGTAGCCCTGCAGCTTCTCGGCGACCTGCTCGTCGGTGCCCACGAAGTTGTCCCGGACGTAGGTGTCCGGGTCCTCGGTGCCCCAGAGGTGGCCGCCGCCGGGGGAGTCGAGCCAGCGCCGCAGGTCGGCGTCGGAGTCGAACAGCAGGCAGTCGGGGGCGTGGGTGCGGGTGATGGTGCTGAAGTCGCGGCCGACCTCGTCGCAGTGGCGGGCCAGCACCTCGGACTTGTGGCGGAAGGCGTCGAGGCCGACCTGCCAGTTGGTGGCGTCGGCGTGGCGGGCGGCGATCCGCAGCGTGACCTGCTCGCCGCCGCCCCCGATCCAGACCGGGGGCAGTGACTGGAGGGGCTTGGGGTCGCAGAGGGCACCGTCGAGGCGCACGTGCTCGCCGGCGTAGGTGACCGACGGCTCGGTCCAGAGGCGCTTGACCGCCTCGACGGTCTCCTCCAGCAGGGCCAGGCGCTCCCGGTCGGAGGGGTAGTCGTAGCCGTAGGCGGCGTACTCCTCGTGGTACCAGCCGGCGCCGACGCCGAGGATGAGCCGCCCGCCGGAGAAGACGTCGATGTTGGCGGCCTGCTTGGCCAGCAGGCCGGCGTTGCGGTAGCCGACGCACGTGACCATCTGGCCCAGCTGGGCCCGGTCGGTGACCTCGGCGAGGGCACCGAGCATCGTCCAGGCCTCGAAGCAGACCTCGGGCTCGCGGCGGGGGACGGTCTCCACGTGGTCGTAGACCCAGAGGTGGTGGTAGCCGATCTCCTCGGCCAGCAGGGCGATCTCGCGGGACCGGTGCCAGGCCTCGGCCGCCGGCGTGCCCGTGTACTCGAGCTTCCAGCCCTGGGGGACGAAAGCGCCCCAGCGCAGGCCGCTCACGGGGCGGGGACGGCGTCGGCGGCGGCCTCCGCGGGGTCGCCCTCGCTCACCGTCGCCGTGCCCGGGTCCACGATGGCCTCGTGGGGCACGAACTCCCAGTGCTGCACCTCGACCATCATCGGGAGCAGGAAGCCCACGTAGAAGTTGTGGATCTTGAGACCGCCGTAGTCGTCGATGTCGCGCTCGATGAGGTCGACCCGGTCGTCCTTGGCCCGGTAGGCCTTGGCCCGGGCGTAGGTCTCGTCGAACTCGGCGAGGGTGCCGACCGAGAACCCGAAGTGGTCGAGCCGCGGCGCCTGCATGGGCGACTCGTCGGCGATCAGGAACACGAACTGCTCGTAGGTCCACGCCTTGAGGATCAGCCGCTCCCGATCGATGGTCATCGTCGGGAGCTCCTCGAAGCCGAAGACCTCCGAGTAGAAGTCGACGATCGCGGCCCGGCCCTCGGCGTCGAGGGCGTCGGCCGGCATCGACATGGCGACGTGGTTGAACTGCGGGGGCGTCGGCTTCTTGGACACGGTCACTCCTTGCCGGTCGGGGAGACCAGCACCTTGCCGCCGATCGAGCCCTCGGCGAGGCCCTGCATGGCGGCGAGCATCCCGGTGAGGGGGACGGCGCCGGGCTCGAGCAGGCGGTCGGTGGGCAGGGCGCCGGTGGCGAGCAGTTCGAGGGCGTCGGCGAAGCCCCCCTCGTCGTAGACGAACGAGCCGGTGATGGTGAGCTCGTTCATGAGGATGCGGTTGGGGTCGAACTTGGGGCGCTCGATGCCGGCGCCGACGAACACGAGGGTGCCGCCCCGCTTGAGCTGCGAGGGCCCCGCCTCCATGGCCTTGCGGTTGCCCGAGCACTCGAACACGACGTGCCACGGGTCGTCGCTGAGCCCGCCGGGGTCGGCTTGGTCGAAGGCGGGCAGGTCCTCGGGCGAGTAGGCGTCGGTGGCGCCGACGGCGACGGCGAGGTCGCGGCGGACGGGGTTGGGCTCGACCACGCCGACCCGGTCGATGCCCTTGGCCCGCAGGGCGGCGATGACGAGGCTGCCGATGGGACCGGCGCCGAAGACCAGGGCGGTCTGCCCGTGGCGGATGCCGCTGCGGGTGATGGCGTGCAGGGCGACCGCGAGGGGCTCGGCCAGCGCGGCGACCCGGGCGGGCATGCCCTCGGGCAGGGCCAGCACCTCGGCCTGGTGGTTCTTCTTGTAGCGGGCGAAGGCGCCCTGGAAGGGCTCGAGGCCGGGCGTGCCCCGCTCGAGGCAGAGCGACGGGCGGTGGTCGAGGCAGTGCTCGCACCGCCCGCACCGCTGGCTGGCGCCCCCGACGACCCGGTCGCCGACCGCCCACTGCTCGACGGCGTCACCCACCGCGGCGATGGTGCCGACGTACTCGTGGCCCTCGATGGTGTCGGGCGTACCCCACCCCTCGATGACCATGTGGAGGTCGCTGCCGCACACGCCGCAGTAGTCGACCTCGATGAGGACGTCCTCGGCGCCGAGGTCGGGGACCGGGTGCTCGGTGACCTCGAGCACGCCCGGCGACCGGTAGATCGCGGCGGGCATGGTGGGCGGGACGGTCGGTTCGGCGAGCGCGTCAGCCATCCCCCGCGACGCTACCGGACCGGCCTCACCCGGTTCTCCGGATCCACGGCCGGCGCTTCTGGCTCCCGATTTCGGTGCCAGGGCACCGAAATCGGGAGCCAGAACGAGGGTGGGTACGCTCCGCGGCGTGCTCGACGTGGTGGTCACGGCGGTGGTGGTGAGCGGCTTCGTGCTGCTCGGCGTGGCCGCCGCCCGCCACGTGCGCTGGCACGAGGACGTCGTGGCCCAGCTGCGGGCGCAGCGCCTCTGGCCCGAGGGGTCGGAGGCCACCGTGGCCTGGCTGGTGACCGGGGCCGAGGCGGTCGTGGGCGCCCTCGGCGTGCTGGCGCTCTCGTTCGGGGTGAGCGCAGCGGCGCTGACGCCGTTCGTCGTCGGCCTGCTCGTGCTGGGGGTGGGGTTCGTCGGGCTGCAGGTGTTCCTGCTCGTCGCCCGCCCCGACGCCCCGTGCGGCTGCGACCCCGCCCACGACACCAAGGTCGGCGTCGGCACGCTGGCCAAGGCGGCCTGGCCCGTGGTCGCCGGCCTCGTCGGTCTGGTGGCGCTGCCGACCGAGGCCCTCGACGCCCTCTCGCTGGTGGCGGCGCTCGTCGCCGTCTTTGCCGGCCTCGCCCTCGCGTGGGTGGTCGACGCCGCCCCCGCCTGGATCGACCGGGGGGCCGGGGGTCAGCCCGCCTCGTAGAAGATGCGCCTGGTGAAGCGCTCGATGTCGGGGTGCTCGGTGCGGGCCTCGCCGCGGGCCATGTTGCCCATGGCCGCGATCACCTCGCCGACGTGGTGGACGGCGAGCTGGTCGGTGGGCTGCACGGGCTCGGCGAGCTCGACCAGGCTGGCGTCGACGTCGTAGTCCACGAAGGTCGGGATGACCCACGCGCCCTGGGCGCAGGCGTCGGCGATGAGGCCGCGGGTGGAGCGCCCGAAGGGGTTCATGAACACGTCGCCGTGCTCGTCGCGGAAGTCCCGGGAGCCGCCGCCGGCGAGCAGGATGATCCCGCCCTGGCTCGACCGGACGAGGCGCTCGAACTCCCGGCGGGTGCGTTCGTTCGAGACCTTGCGGAAGACCTTGAGGCGGCGGTCGAGGTCGGCCTCGGTGATGACGTTCTCGTCCATCACCTCGCTGCCGCTCACCGGGAAGGTCTTCAGCACGGCGGCGGCCTTGCGCAGGATGTCGTCGATGACGTTGCGGTCGCCGAGTCGGAGGAAGCCGAGGAGGCGCCCGATCATCAAGGTGGTGTGGTGCTCGAGGCGGTCCATGCCCTGGGTCTTGGCGACCCGGTGCAGGTAGCCGAGGGTGAGGCCCTGGTCCTGGAGCTCGAGGTGGTTGCTCGGGAAGATGAAGGTCTCGCCGTCGAGCACCCGCTCGAAGACCTTGTGCTCCTCGGCGTACGCGGCGAAGGCCGCGGTGACGATGGGCACCTGCGGGCCCTGGAGGAGGTCGAGGAGGGCGAGCACGTCGTCCTGCTCGGCCGTGCTGTGGGGGTTGGGCGGCAGCAGCACGGTGTCGTGGTCGATGGCGTCCGGCAGGCGGCCCTGGTCGAGCACGGACCGCTCGATCATGTCGAAGAGCGCCCCCGCCTCGGACTGCACGACCTGCTCGGCGAGGGCGAACATGGCCTCGTCGATCTGGCGGTGCACGTCGACCCAGCCCCGCACCCGGTCGAGGAAGCCCTCGTGCTCGTGGGCGGAGGCGAGGTCGTCGTGCCGCTCGTCGTGGGGGTCGTGGGCCATGGCCCTTCGACCGGTCAGGGCCACGATCGGTTACAAAGATGCAGTCGACTGGATCGCCGCGGGCAAACCGCCGGAGTCAGTGCTCCAGCATCCGCGCGATCGACCAACACTCGCCGTAGCCGCCTGCAAGCACCGAGCCATCGGCACCCTTTGGGCCCTCCGGCGGCACTGCCTGATGCATAATACAAGAGTGCCCAATCCCTTTACCGAAGGATCCGAAGCAAGCAAGGACTTCGTCGGTCGTGGCACAGAGCAGGGCCGCTTGGCGAGACGTCTCGAAGGCCTAGCCACGATCTTTCGTAGCGGGTCCGTCTGAACTCGCGAAAAGCCCTCCGACCTGGGAAAATGCTTGTCGCTGAACACGCATTCGATCCCAGAGTGGGAGGGCTTTCACGATGGACGCTATCAGG
>WBZL01000429.1_pt1 | contig 47042 bp, 44 predicted proteins | sample 5204291 | NCBI WGS metagenome assembly WBZL01 (sample SAMN12344345, study PRJNA552823) | activated sludge metagenome | biome: Activated sludge suspended growth; feature: Nitrification reactor; material: Wastewater; isolation source: activated sludge from nitrification reactor of wastewater... | reverse complement strand
GCGCGCCACCTTGCGCGGAAGCGGCGCATCGAACGCGTCGGCACGCTGAACTTCCCGAACGAAGCGCGGCGCCGGAGCATGTCGGGCAACCCGGTGCTCGAGGTGGCCGTGCGTGCGGACGGCTCGCTCGACGCGGTGATGGTACGCCGCTCCAGCGGCCACCGCGAGCTCGACCAGGCCGCGGTGACCATCGTGCGTCTCGCGGCTCCGTTCGACCCGTTCTCGCCGGCCTTGCGCCAACGCTACCCAGTGCTCCGGTTTGCCTACGAGTGGCAGTTCCTCAACGGGCGTCTCGCCAGTGACGGCGCGGTCTTCACGGACGCGCCGTAGCACGCTACTGTCGCCACCGTGGCGGACTACCTCACCAACCAGTTCCTCATCGCCATGCCGGCGATGGACGACCCGAACTTCGCGCAGACCGTGACGCTGGTCTGCGAGCACAGCGAGCGCGGCGCGCTCGGCATCGTCATCAACCGCACGCTGCCGATGACGCTCGGCGAGGTGTTCGAGCAGCTCGGGCTCGACTCGCAGCGCTCGCGTGTCAACTCGCAGCCGGTGTTGCGTGGCGGCCCGGTGCAGACGGAGCGTGGCTTCGTGCTGCACTCCCCCACGCCGGCCCGCTGGGAGTCGTCGCTGCCCTTTTCCGGGCGCATGCACCTGACGACCTCGCGCGACATCCTCGATGCCCTGGCGGCCGGCGAAGGCCCCGAGAGCGCGGTCATCGCGCTCGGCTACGCGGGCTGGGACGCCGGCCAGCTCGAAGACGAGGTGGCGCGCAACGCCTGGCTGACGGTCGACGCGGACGAACGCCTGCTTTTCACCACACCCGTCGAGCAGCGCTGGCATGCCGCCGCGCGCCTGCTCGGGATCGACCTGCTCTCGTTGAGCAGCGACGCGGGCCACGCCTGAGCGACGACGAACTGCCATCGCCCGCCCCGGGCGCCGGCCGGCCGTCGACGACGGGCGAGGTGCTGCTCGCGTTCGATTTCGGCACGCGGCGCATCGGCGTGGCCGTTGGCCAGACGCTGACGGGGTCCGCCACCGCCGTAGGCGTGCTGCCGGCCCGCCTTGGATCACCGGACTGGGCCACCGTCGATACGTGCATTGCCCGGTGGGCGCCGACGCGGCTGCTCGTGGGCCTCCCCTATAATATGGACGGCTCGGAGACGACCACGACCGCGGCCAGCCGCGCCTTCGGCGAGGACCTCGCGCGGCGCAGCGGCCTGCCCGTGGACTTCGTCGACGAACGACTGACTTCGGCGGCCGCGTACGACGAGTTGCGCCACGAGCGCCGCTCGGGGGTACGGTCGCGGCGGATCCGGCCGGAGGACGTGGACGCGAGCGCCGCGCGCCTGATCCTCGAGACCTGGCTGAGAGGACGAACCTGAGATCCCTGACCGGGAGCTGCGCTTGAAGACCGACACCGGCCGAGACCTGCAGCGCGACCACGCCGGGCGCCTGCGTCACCTGCTCACGCTCGAAGGGCTGTCGCGCGACGAACTGACGGGACTGCTCGACTTCGCGCAGTTCTACGTGCGCCACCCGGGCGACCTGGCGGCGCGCGACGGCAGCCTCGCCGGCCGCACCGTCGCGAACCTGTTCTTCGAGCCGAGCACCCGCACGCGCGTCTCGTTCGAGCTCGCGGCAAGGCGGCTCGGCGCCGACGTCGTCAACCTCGACATGCAGTCGTCCTCGCGCGCCAAGGGCGAGACGGTGCTCGACACCATCTACACCCTGCAGGCGATGCACGTCGACGTGTTCGTCATGCGCGACTCCGAGCCAGGCGTACCGGCCTTCGTCGCGGGCCAGGTGCAGCCGCACGTCAGCGTGCTGAACGCGGGCGAAGCCCACATCTCGCACCCGACGCAGGGGCTGCTCGACGTGCTGACGATGCGCCAGCGCAAGGGGCCGGACCTGGGCTCGCTCGCCGTGGCGATCGTCGGTGACATCCGGCACTCGCGCGTGGCGCGATCGACGGGCACGGCGCTGCAGACACTCGGCGTCGGCGAACTGCGGCTCGTGTCGCCCGAGGCGCTGATGCCCGACGCGGACGAGTTTCCCGGCGCGCGGCGCTGCACCGCGCTCGACGACGGGCTGCGCGACGCCGACGTCGTCATGGCTCTGCGCATCCAGAAAGAGCGCATGGACACGAGCCGCATCCCGGACGTCGACGCGTTCCTGCGTGAATGGGGCATCACCGAGCGCACGGTCCGTCTCGCGCGTCCGGACGCCATCGTCCTGCACCCCGGCCCGATGAACCGCGGCGTGGAGATCACCGACGCCGTAGCCGACGGACCGCAGTCGGCGGTGCAGCAGCAGGTGCGCAACGGCGTCGCCGTGCGCATGGCCGTGCTCGCGACCATCGTGCGCAACGTGCAGTTGCGCAACGTCGAAGCCGGGCGGCGCGCCGGATGACCGCCCGCGGAGACGTCTTGCCCGACCACGCCACACCTGCCGCCGCCCGCTGCAGCATCGACGCGCCTGGCCGCAGTCACGGCCGGCCCACCGCCGGACACGCGCACCGCGACACGATCTTCGTCGAGGAAGGCACGCTGCTCGCGCGGCAGGAACACCCCGGCCGCCAGTACGTCGTCCGCATCCAGGCCCCGCGTTGCGCCGCGGCGGCGCGGCCCGGCAGCTTTGCGCACCTCACCTGCGATCCCGGGCGGCCCATGCGTCGGCCGCTGTCGCTGATGCGCGCGAACGGGCGGGAAGGCTGGATCGACATTCTCTACAAGGTGGTCGGGCCCGGTCTCGACGAGCTGTCGCGACAGCCGGTTGGCGCGAAGCTCAGCGTGCTCGGGCCGATCGGACAGGGCTTCGTCGCGCACGCGCAGCGGCCGCGCACGCTGCTCGTGGGGGGCGGTGTCGGCATTCCGCCGATGGTGTTCCTCGCGGAGACGCTCAGGGCGCGCGCCACCGAGGCCGCGTGGAAGCCGGTCGTGCTGATGGGGTCGGAAATCGGGTTCCCGTTCCGGGCGCGGCCGTCAACGATCCTGGTGCCCGGCATGCCGGCCGAGGCCATCGCATGCATGCCGCTGCTCGACGACTGGGGCATTGCCAGCCGGCTTGCCAGCTTCGGCGGCTTCGCGGGCTGCTACCACGGCTACGTGACCGACCTCGCCGCGTACTGGCTCGCGTCATTCGATGCCACGGCACTGGCCGAGGTCGAGGTGTTCGCCTGCGGTCCGACGCCCATGCTGCAGGCCATGGCGCGTGTCGCGCGCCGTTTCGGCGTGCCCTGCCAGGTGTCGCTCGAGGAATTCATGGCCTGTGCCGTCGGCGGCTGTGCCGGGTGCGCCGTGCCGGTCGTGCACCCGGACGGCTCGCTCGCGATGAAGCGCGTCTGCGTCGACGGGCCCGTGTTCGACGCGAACGCCGTGTTCCCTCCGGTCACCTGACCGCGCAGCGGGGCGTGCACCGTCTGGGGCATCTCCGGATGAATGCCAGACGGGTTGTGGTTGCGGGTCGGCGGCGACCGCCTCAGCCGAAGTTGATCTTCGCCTCGAGGTTCGTGCGCGAGTCGGCGTTGTTGACGGCCTCGTCGAGCGTGATCTTGCCTTCGAGGTGCAGATTGTAGAGCGCCACGTCGAAGGACTGCATGCCCTTCTCGCTGCTCTTGATCAGCGCCTCCTTGACGCCGACCACGTCGCCCTGCTTGATCAGCTCCTGCACGTGCGGCGTGTTGAGCAGCACCTCGATCGCGGCGCAGCGCCGGCCGTCCCGGCCCATGACCAGACGCTGGGAGACGACCGCTCGCAGGTACTGCGACAGGTCGAGAAAGATCTGCGTGTGCTGGTCGCGCGGGAACATGTTGATGATGCGGTCGAGCGTCTCGGCCGCGTTGTTCGCGTGCAGGGTCGCGAGGCAGAGATGCCCCGTGCCGGCGAACGTGATCGCGTACTCCATCGACTCGCGGTCGCGGATCTCGCCGATCAGGATGACGTCAGGCGCCGCGCGCATGGCGCTGCGCAGTGCGCGGTGGAACGACTTGGTGTCGAGCCCCACCTCGCGCTGGTTCACGATCGACTTCTTGTTCCGGTGCAGGAACTCGATCGGGTCCTCGACCGTGAGGATGTGATCCGAGGAGCTCTCGTTGCGGTAGTTGAGCATCGCCGCGAGCGAGGTCGACTTGCCCGAGCCCGTGGCGCCGACCATCAGCACGAGGCCGCGCTTGATCATGACCAGTTCCTTCATGATCGGCGGCAGGCCAAGTTCCTCGATCGAGGGCATCTCCGCCGTGATGTAGCGCAGCACCATCGCGGGGTTGCCGCGCTGGTGGAAGACGTTGACGCGGAACCGCCCCAGACCAGGCTCCGACACGGCGAAATCGATCTCGAGTTCCTGCTGGAAGTAATCGATCTGCTCCTGGTTCATGAGGCCGTAAGCGGCCTGCTGCACCTGCTCGGCCGTCAGCACCTGGCGGTTGACGGGGATGATCCTGCCCTCGATCTTGATCTTGATCGGAGCGTTCGAGGTGAAGAAGAGATCCGAGGCCTTCTTCTCCACCATCAGCTTGAACAGCGGCTTCGTGTTGAGCACGAAGTTGCGCGTCGCGTCCGTCGCGCCGCTCAGGGTGGTTTCGGCGTCGGGCCCGGTGATGTTGTCGGCTGGCATGGTGGCGGCCATCTGGCTGTTACTCTTCTTCCTCGACGATCTTCAGCTTGCCGGTCTCGTCTCCCTCGTGCGCGTCCTTGCGCTTGCTCTCGAGCTTGATGCGCAGGCGGATCTCGTTCTTCGAATCGGCGTTGCGCAGCGCCTCCTCGTACGAGATCACGCCAGTCTCGTACAGTTCGTACAGCGCCTGGTCGAAGGTCTTCATGCCGAGCCGGTTCGACTTCGCCATGATCTCCTTGATGGCGGCGACCTCGCCGCGGAAGATCAGGTCGGCGATCAGCGGCGTGTTCAGCATGATTTCCATCGCGGCGATGCGGCCCTTGCCCTCCTCACGCGGCACCAGGCGCTGCGAGATCATCGCGCGGATGTTCAGCGACAGGTCCATCAGCAACTGCTCGCGGCGGTCCTCAGGGAAGAAGTTGATGATGCGGTCGAGCGCCTGGTTCGCGCTGTTGGCGTGCAGCGTCGCGAGCACGAGGTGGCCCGTCTCGGCGAACTGGATGCCATACTCCATGGTGTCGCGATCGCGGATCTCGCCGATCTGGATCACGTCGGGCGCCTGGCGCAGCGTGTTCTTGAGCGCCATGTGCCAGGACTCGGTGTCGACGCCGACCTCGCGCTGCGTCACGACGCAGTTGCGGTGCGCGTGGACGTACTCGATCGGGTCCTCGATCGTGATGATGTGCCCGCGGGTCTTGTCGTTGCGGTAGTCGACCATCGCCGCGAGGCTGGTCGACTTGCCGGAGCCGGTCGCGCCGACGAGGATCACGAGGCCGCGCTTCGACAGCACGATCTCCTTGAGGATCGGCGGCAGGTCGAGCTCCTCGATGGTAGGAATCTTCGCGTTGATCGTGCGCAGCACGGCGCCCGTGAGCCCCATCTGCACGAATGCGCTCACGCGGAAGCGGCCGATGCCCGGCGGCGCGATCGCGAAGTTGCACTCGCGCGTCGCGTCGAACTCCTTGGTCTGGCGGTCGTTCATGATCGCGCGCACCAGCAGCTGCGCCTGCTCCGGCGCGAGCGGCTGGTTCGTCTGCGGCCTGATCTCGCCGTCGATCTTGATCGCGGGCGGGAAGCCCGCCGTGATGAACAGATCGGATCCCTTGCGCTCGACCATGCGGCGCAGGAGGTCCTGCATGAGCTTGATGCCTGTCTCGCGGTCCATGCCTTGTCTCCCGGCAGACGACGCTGCGTGCCCCACGGCCATGCGGGGCCGCGTGCCTGCCTAGAATTCCTCCTTGTTCTGTGCGCGGAAGCGGGCTTCTTCCCTGGTGATCAGGCCCTTCTGCAGCAGCTCCTTGAGGCACTGGTCGAGCGTCTGCATGCCGGCCTGCTGGCCCGTCTGGATGGCGGAATACATTTGCGCGATCTTGCCCTCGCGGATCAGGTTGCGGATCGCGGGGGTGCCGATCATGATCTCGTGCGCCGCGATGCGCCCGCCGCCGATGCGCTTCAGCAGCGACTGCGAAATCACGGCGCGCAGCGACTCCGAAAGCATCGCCCGCACCATCTCCTTTTCCGCCGCCGGGAACACGTCGACGACGCGGTCGATGGTTTTCGCAGCCGAGCTCGTGTGCAGCGTGCCGAAGACGAGGTGACCGGTCTCGGCGCCCGTGAGCGCGAGCCGGATGGTCTCCAGGTCGCGCATTTCGCCGACCAGGATGACGTCCGGATCCTCGCGCAGCGCCGAGCGCAGGGCCTCGCTGAAGCCCAGGGTGTCGCGGTGGACCTCGCGCTGATTGATCAGGCAGCGCTTGGACTCGTGCACGAATTCGATCGGATCCTCGATCGTGATGATGTGGTCCGGCCGGTTGTCGTTGACGTAGTTGATCATCGCGGCGAGCGTCGTCGACTTGCCCGAGCCCGTCGGCCCGGTGACCAGCACCAGGCCGCGCGGCTGCATCGCGATGTCCTTGAAGATCTTGGGCGCGTTCAGGTCGTCGAGCGACAGCACCACCGACGGGATGTTGCGGAACACGGCGGCCGCGCCACGGTTCTGGTTGAACGCGTTGACCCGGAAGCGCGCCAGCTTCGGGATCTCGAACGAAAAGTCGGTCTCGTAGAATTCCTCGTACGCCTTCCGTTGCTTGTCATTCATGATGTCGTACACCATGCTGTGCACTTCCTTGTGCGTCAGCGGTGGCATGTTGATCCGCTTCATGTCGCCGTCGACGCGGATCATCGGCGGCACGCCGGAAGACAGGTGCAGGTCGGAGGCTTTGTTCTTGACGGCGAATGCCAATAGCTGGGCAATATCGACGGCCATCGTGACTCCCTGGGCCTGCAATCCGTGTCCGGAAGCGAACGGGTACCGCAGGCGAGCGCAGTATAGATCACCCCCTCCGACCCCAATATGTTAACCGCTCCGCAGTTCTCGCCCGCCGCGCTCGGGGCGGTGCGCGAGCGCGTCGCAGACGCCGCACGCCGCGCCGGACGGGACCCGGCCTCGGTCTGCCTGCTCGCCGTGAGCAAGCAGCACCCGGCGTCGATGGTCCGCGCCGCGTGCGCGGCCGGGCAGCGGGACTTCGGCGAGAACTACGTCCAGGAAGCCGCCGCCAAGGTGGACGAGCTGGCCGACCTGGCGGGTGTGCGCTGGCATTTCATCGGGCAGCTGCAGGCCAACAAGACGCGTGAGGTCGCCGAGCGATTCGCCTGGGTACACACGGTCGACCGCGAGCGCATCGCCGCGCGGCTGAGTGCCCAGCGTCCGCATCACGCGCCACCGCTGCAGGTGCTGCTGCAGGTGCGGCTCGGGGACGAGCCCGGCAAGGGCGGCATCGCGCCCGAGGGCGTGGCGGCGCTCGCGACGGTCGTCGGGGTGATGCCGCGGCTCAGTCTGCGTGGCCTGATGTGCATCCCGCCCCCCGCGCAGTCGTTCGAGGACCAGCGCCGGCCGTTCCGGCGGCTGCGGGAGCTGCTCGAGCGGCTCAATGCCAACGGGCACCGGCTGGACACGCTGTCGATGGGCATGAGCGACGACCTCGAGGCCGCCGTGACCGAGGGCGCCACCATCGTGCGCATCGGCACCGCCATTTTTGGAAGCAGGACATGAAGAAGAGAATCGCCTTCGTCGGCGGCGGCAACATGGCGACGAGCCTGATCGGGGGCCTGATCGCCCGCGGTACGCTGGCGGCGACGATCGTCGTCGCCGAGCCGGTCGCGGAGCAGCGTGCCCGGCTCGAACGCCGCTTCGGCGTCCAGACCCGGTCCAGCGGCGTGGACGCCCTCGGTGAGGCCGATCTCGTGGTGCTCGCCGTCAAGCCGCAGCAGATGGCGGAAGCGGCGCGCTCGATCGCCGGGGTCGTGTCGGTGCGCACGCCGCTGGTCATCTCCATCGCCGCCGGCATCCGCCTGGCAGACCTGCGTCGGTGGCTCGGGCCGGGCGTGCCGCTGGTGCGAACCATGCCGAACCTGCCGGCGCTGATCGACGCCGGCGTCTCCGCGCTGTATGCAGGCGACGACGTGAGCGACGAGTCGCGCGCCGACGCCGAAGCCGTCCTCTCCGCCTGCGGCCGCACCGTCTGGGTGCCTGCGGAGGATCAGATGGACGTCGTGACCGCGGTGTCGGGCACGGGCCCGGCCTACTTCTTCCTGTTGATCGAGGCGCTGCAGGCCGCCGCCGTCGAACTGGGCCTCGACCCGGTCACGGCACGCACACTCTGCCTCGAGACTGCGCACGGGGCCGGCCGCATGGCAGCGGCGGCGGACGTCGATCCGGCACAACTGCGGGCGCAGGTCACGTCGAAGGGCGGCACGACCGCCGCGGCGATGGAAATACTGGAGGGTGCGGGGCTGCGTGCTATTTTGGCGCGAGCCGTTGCCGCCGCCGCGCGCCGCTCGAACGAGCTGGCGCGGGAATACGGCGCCGCCGCCGGCAACTGAGTCCGGCCAACCAGGGCTCGCATCGATGAACGCACTGCATTTCCTGATCGAGACGCTGCTCACGCTGGTCGTCGTCGTGTTCCTGCTGCGGTTGCTGATGCCGTTCGTCCGGGCGGACTTCCGCAATCCCATCGGCGAGGCGGTGCTGAAGCTCACGAACCCGCTCGTACTGCCGCTGCGCCGGTTCCTGCCGCCGGCCAGGCGCTTCGACGTCGCCTCGCTGGTCGCACTGCTGATCGTGCAGTTCGTCAAGACGTGCCTGCTGCTGTTCGTGACCGGCGCGTTGCTGCGCGTCGACACGGTCCTCTTCGCCGGCCTGTACGGCCTGCTGGCCACCGTCATCCAGTTCTATTTCTACGCCGTGCTGATCTACGCCCTGATGAGCTGGTTCGCCGGCGCGGGTTACAGCCCGGCCGGCAGTATCGTCACGCGGCTCTGCGAACCGCTGCTCGCGCCGGTGCGTCGCCTGATCCCGCCGCTCGGCGGTCTCGACCTCTCCGCGCTGTTCGTGATGATCGCGCTGCAGGCGCTGCTGATCCTGCTGCGCTACGCCTGACCGCGGCCGTCATGAACTCGCGCGTCACGACTGCCATACTGCGTCGCGACGGAGCGGACCTGCTCGTCGAAGTGCGGGTGCAGCCACGTGCGTCGCGCACGGAATTCGCCGGTGTCATGGGCGAGCGGCTGCGGATCCGCCTGAACGCACCACCCGTCGACGGTCGCGCCAACGCGGCACTCGTCGAATTCGTCGCCCGCGCCTGCACGCTGCCGCGCTCGCGCGTCACGCTCGACAGCGGCACGACCGGTCGCGACAAGCGCCTGCGCCTGCACGACGTCGGCGGGATTCCCGCCGCACTGCAGCGAGCGCTGTCCAGCCCATCTGGCATCTGAAGCGGCCTCGCGCATCGCAGCAACGACCGGCTTCGCGGACGACGCAGCGAGGCATATAGTGCCGCCAGACTGGCCGACGTCATGGCCGCTCCGGAGGGGAACGTCGATGAACGACACCGCAACGAACATCGTCCCGACCCGTCACCACCGGACCTGCATGACCGCGCTCGGCGTGGCCGCGCTCGTCTGCGGCGGCATGCTGCTCGCGGGCTGCAATCCAGGCGCAGACAGTCCTCCGCAGACGGCGCGGCCAGCGGAAGACACGCACCGGGATTTCGGGAAATTCGAAATCCACTACAACGCGCTGCGCACCGACGAGCTGACGCCCGCCGTCGCGCGCGCGTACGGCATCGAGCGCAGCGGCAACCGCGTCCTGCTGAACGTCTCGCTGCTCGCGAAGGGGCCGGACGGCAGGACGACGCCGGTCGACGGCCAGGTGACTGCCACGGCGCGCAACCTGAACGGCCAGCTCAAGAACCTCGAGTTGCGGCGTGTGCAGGAAGGCACGTCGATCTACTTCATCGGCGAGGTCGGCATCAGTGGCAGCGAGATCCTGGTCTTCGACATCGACGCGAGTCCGCGCGACGGCGCGGGCCCTTATTCGGTGCAGTTCAGGCGCGAGTTCTTCGCCGACTGAGCGCGCAGCACTAAAAAAACAGGCAAAAGGCGGATCCGGCGTATTGCGGAGCCTGTTTTTCGTGGTATTTTTGCGCGCGCCAAGAGACTAACCGGGGCCAGCGGCCCGCAGCACCACCTCCAGGAGACACATCAAGATGGCAGCCAAGAAGAGCTCTGCACTGACCAAGTCCGACATCCTCGCCTCGATCTCGAAGGACACGGGCCTGTCGAAGAAGCAGGTGAGCTCTGTGTTCGAATCGCTGAATGGCGTGATCAGGAAGAGCCTGAAGAGCTACGGCCTCTTCACGCTCCCGGGCCTCGCCAAGATGAAGGTCGTGAAAAAGCCCGCCACGAAGGCGCGCGAAGGCGTCAACCCGTTCACGGGCGAAAAGATGACTTTCAAGGCCAAGCCGGCCAGCAAGAAGGTTCGTGTGATGCCGCTCAAGAACCTGAAGGGGTTCGTCAACTGAACTGATCGCGAGGGGTCTGACCCCACTCAAGAAAAACTTGATGGGGACCCCATCAAGTTTTTCTTGAGTGGGGTCAGACCCCCGTCACGAACGCGAGAATGCCGGCGCGCAGTTCGAGCAGCTTGCCGTGAAAGAAGTGCTCGGCGCCGGGCACGACGAGCAGTTGCGGCGGCGGGTCGTAATCCGCCACCCACCGGCGCACGAGGTCGACGTCGACCAGTTCGTCGCGATCGCCCTGCACGACCAGCCAGGGGCCATCGGGACGCGCCACAGGATCGGTGATGATGCGGCCGACGGGCGGCGCGATCGTGACCAGCCTGTCCGGGCGCGCACCGCCGACCGCCGCCTGTAGCGCGACGGCTGCCCCGAACGAGAATCCGGCCAGCCAGAGCGTGTCGCATGCGAAGCGACGGCGGGCCCACTCGATCACCGCGAGCACGTCCTCGAGTTCGCCGCGACCGGCGTCGTAGCGTCCCTCGCTGTGGCCGACGCCGCGGAAATTGAACCGGACGGTCGCGGCCCCTGCCTCCTGCAGGGCACGCGCCGCGCTGTGCACGACCTTGTTCTGCATCGTCCCGCCGTACAGCGGGTGCGGATGGCAGACCACCCCCGCAACGGTGTGTCGGCCACCGTCCGCCACCGGATCCTCGAGCCGGGCCTCGAGGCGTCCGGCCGGGCCTGCGATCGACACCGGTTGCGGCGTGGGCGGCTTGAACGGATTTGCAGCGGTGGGCGCTCGGGTCACGGTGCTCCGGGGAGGTCGGCCTGCTCAGACGAACGGCGAGTGTGCCAGATCGCGGCCGGAGGCGAGCCCGTGGCAGAATCACTCCCGGACCCACGGACCGAGGAGCACCGCGTGCACCTGTTGTCGTCGAGCTTCGCCCAGGGCCAGCGCATTCCGGCCGAATTCGCCTTCTGTGCGCCGGACCCATCGCAGCATGTCCGCCCATCCGGCAACCGCAACCCGCACCTGCGCTGGACGGGCGTGCCATCGACGGCGCGCTCGCTCGTGCTGCTGTGCGTCGACAGCGACGTGCCGACACGGCCCGACGACGTCAACCAGGAAGGGCGCGTCGTGCCGGCAGATCTGCCGCGCACCGACTTCCATCACTGGGTCATGGTGGACATTCCACCCGGCGTGAGCGACATCGCTGCCGGGGCGGCATCCGACGGCATCACTGCCCGCGGCAAGCGCGATCCGCGCGGGCCCGCCGGTGCGCGCCAGGGGCTGAACGACTACACGCTCTGGTTCGCCGGCGACGCGGAGATGGATGGCCGGTATTTCGGCTACGATGGCCCATGCCCGCCGTGGAACGACGAGCGGCTGCATCACTACCACTTCGTGCTGTACGCCACCAACCTCACACGCTGCCCCGTCGACGGCGAATTCACCGGCCCGCAGGTCAGAGACGCGATCGGCCGGCACATCCTCGCCGAAGCGCGCCTGACCGGCACCTACGCGCTGAATCCCGCTGTGAAGTAACAACGCCGTCGCGCCATACCTCAGCGCGGCGGATGCACGGCAAGCAGATCGACGTCGAACACGAGCGTCGCCCCGGGTGGGATCACACCGCCTGCGCCGCGCTCGCCGTAGGCGAGCGACGCAGGAATCACGAGGCGGCGCTGACCGCCGGCCCGCATCCCGGCAACGCCCTGGTCCCAGCCGGCAATGACCCGGCCCTGGCCCAGCACGAAGCTGAACGGCGCCCCGCCCTTGCGCGAGCTGTCGAATTCCTGGCCCTTGTGGTCGACGGCGGCGCGAGCGTACAGCCAGCCGGTGTAGTGCACCGTCACCGTCGAGCCGGCCATCGCCTCCGCGCCCTGCCCGACGACGAGATCCTGTGTTTCGAGTGTCGTCATCTGATTCTCCGGGGAGACGGACGGCATCGACGGGCGCGCGCAGGCCGCCAGACCGAACGCAAAGGCAGCCGCCAGCACGTGCCTGGCGAAGGGTCGACCGGGAAACGCGGCCATGTGCATGGGCATCAGTCCCCTTTTCTGAAATCGAGCGCGGCGGAGTTCACGCAGTAACGCAGGCCGCTGGGGCGGGGTCCGTCATCGAACACGTGACCGAGGTGTGCACCGCACGCGGCACAGGTCACTTCGGTGCGCAGCATGCCGTGACTCGTGTCGCGCTGCGTGGCAACGCGGTCGCCGGCGAGCGGCAGCCAGAACGACGGCCAGCCGGAACCGGAGTGGAATTTCGTGCCGGAGGCAAACAGCTCCGCACCGCACACGACGCATGCGTAGACGCCCTGCTCGTCGTGATCGACATATTGGCCGGTGAACGGTCGCTCCGTGCCCTTCTGCTGGGTCACGCGGAATTGCTCGTCCGTCAGTCGCGCGCGCAATTCGTCGTCACGGTCCGGTCGCCGGTCCCGGGTGTCGCTCATCGGCCTCTTCCCACCGCCATGCTGCGGGAATCGTGGACGGAGATGGCGGGCCTGGCAAGCGCCGCCGGCGCAACTCAATGCGCCGCGTGGAGTTCCGGCGCGCCGAACAGCACGAGCGCACCGAGCACGACCAGGCAGGCGGTCGCGAGCAGCGCAGTGGCGATGACGGCGGGCGCCTGCACCCGGAACACGACCAGCAGGTCGTCGCAGTCGTCGAGCCACATCAGCAGGCGATGCATGGTGTCGTGGTATCGGGGTGCCGCGGTATCGGGGCGTCGCGGCCCGGGTCACTTGCCCGGCTTGCTGCCCGCGTTGCCGGCAGGCAACGGGACTTCGAAGGCGCCGCGGGCCTTGTCGGCCCAGGTCTTGTAGCTGGAGACGCTGTAGAGCGACTTGGCGATGACAGCCTGGCGCGACGGCGGCGTCGACTGACGCACGCGATCGAGCCAGGAATTGTAGGCATCCCAGCCGTCGGTCGCGGCGCCGAATTTCGACGCGGGCCGGCGTGCGCTCGCCTCTATCGCCCCGGTCGGTCGTTCGGGCCGCGACGCCGGCGCCGGACGCGGCGTCGCTTCACGGGCGGGAGCGCCCGCGATCGCGGTCGGCTTGCGTTCGTTCAGCGGAATTCTGCGATCGGCCATGGCCAGCGCAAAGTACGCCCGCCGCGACGACGGGGCCCGGCACTGCGTCACAGTTCCCTCGTCGGCGACACGACACGACGCAGCGCGCAGGCTCACGCGACGATGCGATAGCAGGGACGGTATTCCCCGGAGAGCTTCATGCGCCGCTGGCGCACGAACGACGCGAGCAGTGCGTCGAGCGGCCGCAGCAGCTCGGCGTCGCCGTGGATCTCGAACGGCCCATGCTGGTCGATCAGCCGCAGCCCCGACTCCTTGACGTTGCCGGCCACGATGCCGGAGAACGCGCGACGCAACTCCGCGGCCAGCCGGTGAGGCGGCAGGTCGCGCCGCAACTGCAGCGACGCCATCGTCTCGTGATTCGGCTCGAACGGCTCCTGCAGGTCCTGCGGGATGCGCAGCAGCCAGTTGAAGTTGTAGGCGTCGCTTTCACGGCGGCGGAACTCGCGCACGGCGCCCATGCCGCGGTGCATCTCGCGCGCGACCTCGGCCGGATCGTCGACGATGATCCGGTAGCACTGGCGCACGCGCTCGCCGAGCGTGCCGACGAGAAAGGCGTCGATGTGCCGGAAATAGTCGTCGCTGCCGCGCGGACCGGTGAACACGACCGGGAACGGCTGTGGCTCGTTGGCCGGATCGAGCAGGATGCCGACGAGATAGAGGATTTCCTCGGCCGTGCCGACGCCGCCCGGGAACACCACGATGCCGTGCCCGACCCGCACGAACGCCTCGAGCCGCTTCTCGATGTCCGGCAGGATCACGAGCTGGTTCACGATCGCGTTCGGTGGCTCGGCCGCGACGATGCCGGGCTCCGTCATGCCGATGTAGCGGCCCGCGTGGATACGCTGCTTGGAGTGGCCGATCGCCGCACCCTTCATCGGCCCCTTCATGGCGCCGGGCCCGCAGCCGGTGCAGACGTTGAGCCCGCGCAGCCCGAACTCGTAACCCACCTTCTTGGTGTATTCGTACTCGTCGCGGCTGATCGAATGCCCGCCCCAGCAGACGACGATGTCCGGGCGTACGCGCGGCATCAGCGTGCCGGCATTGCGCAGCACGCGGTAGACGGCGTTGGTGATGCCCTGCGACTCGCGCAGCTCGACGCTGCCGTGCTCGTAGACTTCGCCGTGGATATAGAGGATGTCGCGCAGCACGGCGAAGAGGTGCTCCTGGATGCCGCGGATCATGCGGCCGTCGACGAACGCCGAGGCCGGCGCGTTGTGCAGTTCGAGCTTCACGCCCCAGGCCTGGCGCATGATGTCGATCTCGAAGTCCGCATGGCGGTCGAAGATCGCGCGCGCGTCGTCCGTCTCGCCGCCGCTGTTCAGCACGGCCAGCGAGCAGCGCCGGTAGAGCGCATAGAGCCCGCCGCGCGACGAGTCGAGCAGGCGGTCGACTTCCTGTTGCGAGAGGTTCTCGAGGCTGCCCGTCGGCGAGACTCGGGCGTCGACGGCGTCGGCAACGTCTTCCGGCGGCCCGGCCGGGATGGCAACCTCGACGCGGCGCATGGTCAGGGCCTGATCTCGATCGGCAGTCCGACCGACGTGCGCAGCCACACGTCGACCATGTCCGAATTGCTGAGCGCGATGCAGCCGTCGGTCCAGTCGCGGCTCGCGTAGAACTCCGGCGACCGCTTCGGCACGTTCGGCTGGCCGTGGATCATGATGAGACCGCCCGGTTCCCAGCCGTTCTCCTTCGCCCAGGCCATGTCCTCCTGGTTCGGGTAGGAGACCTGGATGGCGAGGAAGAACTCACTGCGCGGGTTGCGCCGCGTCAGCGTGTACTTGCCTTCGGGCGTGCGGAAGTCGCCTTCCTGCTGCTTGTGCCCGTAGGGGTTCAGGCCGAGCCTGACCGGGTATTCGGCGATCGTGCGGCCGTGCCGGAGCAGGTACAGCCGACGCTCGCTCTTGTCGACGATCACGCGGTCCGCCGACTCGAACGCCGCGTTCGGCCCCGCGCCGGCTCGGGCGGCGGGCGGCGCTCCAGGCGCTACCGCGGCGACGTCGGGCTGGGCGCCCGAAATGGAGCTGAAGCCGAGCGAGGCAAGACGGGCACTCGGCTGGGCCACCGTCGACGATGGGGATCCGACCGGGACGGCGGCTGGCGGCGCTGCGACCGCTGGCGGGATGGCGACGGGGGTGGTCGACGTCGGCGGTGCCGCGACGGCGACAGTCGACGTCGGTGATGTGGCGGCCGGCGTGTCGCTCGAGATGGAGCCGAAGCCCTGCGCCACGGAGGCGCCGGCGAAGAACGGCGCCGAAGCGCACAGCACGACGGCCAGTGCCGGGACGATTTTCGCGGTCAGTCCTTCCATGGGGACGAAATTATATATTCGCCCGCGCCCGCGCTGTGTCGTACCTCACGCACCCGAGGCCTTCTCCTGCAACGACAAGCGTCGCGTTTCCTCCTCGAAGACGCCCACCACGTCCAGCTTTTCGTCGCCGAGCAGGGTCTCGCCGCCGCGGACGACCACGGTGTCGCCGGCCCGCAGCGTGCCATCGACCGCGATCCAGTCGCCGTCGGCGACGCCTGCCTTCACGGGCACGCGCTGTGCCCGCCGCTCCGCGCTCATGCGCACGACGTAGAGACCGTCGGCGCGGATGATCAGCGCGTCCCTGGGCACCGACAGCCGCCGTTGCGGCTCGCCGAGCGGCAGGCGCACCTGCACGGTGTTGCCTGCCGTCAGCAGGCCGTCGACGGCCGGCGCCTTGACCAGTACCTCGAACGACTGCGAGCGCGGGTCGCCCGCCGGCACGATGCGGCTGACCCTGGCCGTGAACTCGCGCTGGTCCGCGACGACGTCGACTTCCGCGCCCGGCTGGACCGACCGCACGTGGCGCAGCGGCACGAACAGGCGGATCTCGAGCTCGTCCGGATCGACGATGCGCGCGATGACGTCGCCCCGCCCCACTTCCTCGCCGGCCCGCCGGACGCGGTCGGCCACGACGCCGGCGAAGGGCGCCGTGAGACGCGATCTCGCGAGCTGGTCGTCCGTCTGCGCGAGCTCCGCGCGCGCGACCTGCAAATCGGCTTCCGCAAGATCGCGGTTCGACTCCGCCTGGTCGACGTTGAAGCGCGGGACGGCGTTGCCCGAAGCCCTGAGCCGCGTGAACTCGCGATCGAGCGCCGTGAGGCTCACTTGCGCCCGCTTGACGCGGGCCGCCTGCCCCGCGCGGGCCAGTGCGAGTTCGCGCGTGTCCAGCCGCGCCACGAGCTGGCCCAGGGCGACCGCCGTGCCGAGCTCAGCCACCCACTGCAACCGGCCCGCGACGGCCGCCGCGAGATCCGCCGCGGCACGCGACCGCACGATGCCGGTGGCGCGGACCGACGGCGCGAGTTCGCGGATCTGGGCCTGCGCGACCTGCACCGGCGACGGTCGGTCCTGCTGGGCCTGCGCCAGCATGGGCGACGCGAGGGCCGCGAGCGCGAACAGCGCTCCGGGGACGCGGCCGCTGCGGCCGGGGCTTCGTGATGTCGTGTTCATGTCTGGGTCCGGTTCACGCCACGGCGGGTGCTTCGCTCGACGGCGCCGCCGCAGCTTCGGTGGCATGCTCACCGAGCCGCAGCAGGCTCGGCATCAGGATCCAGGTGAAGACCGTGCCGACGACCATGCCGCCGGCGACAACCGCCGCGAGCCCGCGGTAGATCTCGGCGCCCAGACCCGGCATGAAGATCAGCGGCGCCATGCCGAGCACCGCGGTGAGCGTGGACAGCACGATCGGGCGGGCTCGCGTCTCGAGCGCCTCCTGCACCGCGCGCCGGCGCGGCACACCGTTGCGCTCGCGGGCACGCGTCTGGTCAACGAGCAGGATCGCGGCGTTGACGACGAGGCCGAGCAGGATGATGAAGCCGATCATCGTCAGCAGGTCGAGCGCCTGGAAGCCGAACAGGCCGATGACGCGCAGCGCGAGCATGCCACCGGCGACCGACACCGGGATGACCACCATGACGAGCAGGCTGTCGCGCAGCGAACGGAACAGCGCGGCCATGAGCGCGAACAGGATTACGAGCGCGAGCAGGAAGTTCTGGCCCATCGCCCGCAGGGCCTGGTGCAGGTCGTTGGCCGATCCGGCGTAGTTGAGCTGGATCTCCGGCGCCATGCCGGCGCGGAGCTTCGGTTCGACCTGGCGTTCGAGCAGGTCGATCGCCTCGTCGAGCGTCATGTCCTCGGGCGGCTCGAACTCGACGCTGACGGTGCGGTGGCCGTTGACGCGCACCAACTGGGACGGCCCCACCGTCTGGCGCAGCTCGGTGAGCTCGCCGACGGTCTGCACGCCGGCCTGCGGCGTGACGACCGGCAGCTCGGCGAGTTCCTCGGGCGAATGCCACTCGCGCGACTTGACGATGATGTCGAGCCGGTCGTCGCCGTCGAAGTACTCGCCCGCCCAGAGCCCGCCGGTGAACGCGCGGATCGCCGAGGCGACCTCGGTCCGCGTGAGCCCGGAACGGGCGATGCGCCACTCGTCCGGCACGAGCTGCAGCTCGGGCTGGTTGAGCTCGAGCCCGGGGAATGCCTGCGGATACGTCGCGGGGATCGCCCGCGGAATCTCCTCGGTCGCGAGCCGCGCCGCATGCATGAGCGCCTCGAGGTCCGCGCCCTGGAAGTCGAGCCGGATCTCGCGCGAATTGTCGCCATCGACGCTGAGCAGCGAGCCGCGCTGCGTGAACACCTGCGTGTCGGGAAACCCGACCATGATCTCCTCGCGCAGCAGCCGCACCATCTCGGGAATGTCGCGCGGATCCTCAGGATAGACGACGGCGGTACCACCGAAGCCGCCGAAGGCCGAGAAGTTGTAGTACTTGACCTTCGGCTCACGCTTGCCCTCGAGGAACGGCCGCAGCCGCTCGATGACGACCGGCGCGAGCTCGGCGCGTGTCGTCTCGATGTTGCCGCCCGGCGGCAACCGCATGTTGTTCCAGATCATGTCCGTCTGCGCGACGGGCAGATAGTCGACCTTGGGCGCCAGCAGCCAGGCGCCCAGCAGGCTCGCGCCCGTAATGCCCGCGATCCAGCCGAGACGCGCGGCAGGCCGGTCGGTCAGGCGCATGGCAAACTCGGCCATCGCATGCCACCCGTGCGCGTGCTGGTCGGCAGGGACGCCGTGGGCCAGTGCCCAGCGGTTGGCCGCCGGGATCACCGTCATCGCGACGAACAATGACGCCGCGTGGGACACGGACATCGTGATCGCCAGGTCCTTGAAGAGCTGACCCTCGAGTCCTTCCATGAACAGGATCGGCAGGAAGATCGCGACGCTCGTCAGCATCGAGGCGAGCAGCGCGGGCAGCACTTCGCCCGCACCCTCGATCGTGGCGCGCCAGGCATCCTTGCCTTCCTGCAGGAAACGCAGCACGTTGCCCTGCACGATCAGTGCCGCGTCGATGACGATGCCGGTCGAGAATGCCAGACCGGCGAGCGACACGACGTTGAGCGTGCGCCCGAGCAGATGCATGGTGATGACCGCAAAGAACAGCGAGATCGGGATCGAGGCGCCGATCACGAGCAGCGCGCGCGGCCCGCGCAGAAAATACCAGAGCCCGCCGACCGCGAGCAGGATGCCGATGGCGAGGCTCTCCTCGACGAAGCCGATCGCCCGGCGCACATAGACGCTCGCATCCCACGACAGGTCCGCATAGAGCTTCTCGCTGGCGAGCGGCCCAGCATTGAGTTCGGCGATGGCCTGCTTGATGCCGTCGACGACCTCGACGGTGTTCGAGTCCGAGGTGCGCTGCGCCGTGATGTAGTACGCCGGCACGCCGCTGCGGTAGGAGATCCACCCCGCGTCGACGTGCCCGGTGCGGATGTCGGCGACATCGCGCAGATAGAGCGGCCGGTCGTCGCTCCAGCCGACGACGAGGTTGCCGAGGTCTGCGACGGGCTCGCGGCCCGTGACGCGCACGGTGAATTGCCGACGGCCGACGTTGGCGAAGCCGGCGGAAACGTCACGGGCCGCGATGACGGTCTGCGCGAGCCGCTGCGGTGAAAGGCCGAGTGCAGCCAGCCGGTGCGGATCGAAATTGACCTGGACCTCGCGCGGGCGGCCGCCCTCGAGGTTGACGCGTGAAACGCCGGGCACGCGCGCGAGGCGCGGTTCGACGATCTCCTCCATGAGCTGCTGGTACTGGATGGCGATGTCGGGCACCGTGTGACCGGCGAGCGGCCGGATCAGCAGCGACGCGGCGTTCTGCTGCTGGAAGTTCTCGCCGCCGAACACCTGCGGCTCCTCGGCATCCGGCGGCAGCGGCGGCAGCGTGTTCAGCCGCGAGACCACGTCGAGCATGACGCGGGTCATGTCGGTGCCGACCTCGAAGGTCAGTTGCACGCCGCCGCGCCCGCGGTTCGACTCGGACGTCATCTCGACGAGGCCGGGCAGGCCGCGCATGGCCTCCTCGATCGGCTCGACGAGCGCCTCCTCGAGTTCCGACGGCGCGGCCTCGCGCCATTCCGCATTGATGAACAGTTGTGGCTGGCGCGTGTCGGGCAGCAGCTGGATCGGCAACCGCAGCAGGGCGAGGATGCCGAACAGCACGACGATGGCGGCGGCGGCGGCGACGGCCGCCGGGTTCTGCTGGCTGCGCTCCGACAGATTCATGACCACCGACCCTCTCTGTGCCGACGAGCCATCCGGACGGGGCCCAGCGAATTCGGGATTGTGCGCCGGGGTCGCAACGGCCGCTGCCGACGATGCGGCGGGGCGTGGTCGACGTGCGACGAGCGGTGACGGCAGGCCATGTGCCACAGATGCGTCGACGGCCGAAGAGGTTTGTTCAGCCGGAAGCCGCGTCTGCCGTCCGTGGCCAGAAGAAGTCGCGCGGGGAGTCCAGGAAACGTCGCAGCACCCTGCCCCACAGCCCGTCCGTCTGATCCGGACCGATGCCGCGCGAGCGCAGGGCAACCCGCAGCGCCAGAGAAAAGCTGACAGTCAGGTTCACGAGCCCGATCAGCAGGACGCCCGCGGCCGTGACGACGAGCGTGGCGGGCGTGACGCCGAACTGCAGGCCGACGAGCCCGTAGGCGAAGTTCGCCGAGGCGAACGCGACGTGGCGGATGTCGAGCGGCAGGCCGAAGAGCGCGCCCACGACCGGCGTGCATCCGAGCATGCAGCCAAAGAGGAAATTGCCGGCCAGCGCGCCCAGGTTGCGTTCGACGTAGGCCGCGAACCGGTCGAGACGCCGTTCGCCCAGCAGGCGGCGCAGCGCGCGCACGCGGCGCAGGCGCTCGGGAAGCTGGTGGTAGAGCGCCTTGTTGTCGTAGTAGCCCGAGATCAGGCCGCTCAGGAACAGGTAGACGCCGGCGATCGCGGCATGCAGCAGCGCGAGGCTTCGCCAGGGATGCAGGTCGTGCAGCAGCCGCGCCGCCTTCGCCGGCGCCGCCACGTCCCAGCCGAGGAAGACCGCGCCGTTCAAGGCGATGGCGAACGCGACGAGCATCGTGACCACGACGTTGCCGGCGATCGACACCCATTGCGTGCGGCTCACCTCGGCGGCGAGGCCCGCGAGCGCGTCGAGCCGCGCCTCGCGGTCGTCGCGGCCGTCGAGCGCGCCGGCGAGCGTCGCGGCCGTCATCGCCGGCTGCTTGGTCGCGATCGTGAAGTGCAGCAAGTGGATCAGCACGAAGCCGAGCCCGTAGTTCAGACTGTAGCCGAGCGCCTCCCACGCGAGCGGCAGCTTCATCGCGGCGAGTTCGAGCTTGAGCAGCGCCATGACCGCGATGATCGAGCCGGCGCCCGCGGCGGCCCGGAATATGCCGACGAATTCCTCGCGCGAGCGCGTGACGTAGTGCTCGCCCGACTTGCTCGCCTGCTCGGTGACGCGCCGCGCCAGCAGTTGCACCGTCGCCCGGAACAGGTCACGCACGCTGTGGCGGCGGTTCTGCTGACGGACGAGTTGCCGCGCGAACTCCAGAACCTGCCACGTCCGCACCGACGTGGACACGCGGTCCCCCGCCGGCGCCGGAGACGCGAGCCGGCACAGCATCCGCAGCCGCGCGATGGACTGCTCGATGCGGGCCACCAGGAACACGAGTCCCACGTCGACGCCCGCATCGCGTGAGCGACGGCGAATGCCCGCGAGGTATTCGTCGCACTGCCCGAGCAGCACCTCGAGGTGACGCCCGTTCGCCGCATCTTCGGCCGCCGACACGAGCCGCAGCGATTCGTCGACCTGGGCGAGGAACGGCGATTCGTGGCGGGCCAGCGCCGGCATGAAGCGCAGCAGTTCGGCGTCGCTGCCGAGTGCGGCGAGCCGCAGAGACACGAGCCGCATCGCCTCGAGCAGTTCGATCCGGCACCGGCGCCGTGCCGCCGCGAAGACGGGCCCGTCGACCCCCAGCGCCGCGAGCAGTGCACTCCACTCCTCGGGCGGCAAAGCGCCGAGCCACTCGTGGTCGTCGACCCGATGGAAGACCTGGTCGACGAGGTCCCGCAGGTACTCCGGGCTCGGCGCAGGCGGCAGCAGTCGGCCGAGCAGGCGTCTGGTGAGCGCACCCCAGAAGCCGCCGCCCGGCAGCGTGCCCGATTCGGCATAGAGGATGCGGTGCATGCGCGACTCGAGCAGGCCCGCGAGATACGTGCCGATCGCATACGCCAGTGCCGGCTCGGCCGCGAGTCGCCGCGTCAGCGAGCGGACTTGCGCGGCAGTCACATCGGCCGGCTCCCCACGAGCCGGACGGATCGCATCGACGAGGCGCACGAGCCACGCACCGTCGTCCGCGCGCAGAGGTTCGTCGAGCAGCGACCGCAGCGTCGCCTCGCGAAGATCCGCCATGCGGTCGCGAGTCATTGCCGGAGCCTGCGGGTGCGGCTGGCCGCGCCGCTGCGCCGGCCTGCGATGGCAGCCCGCAGGATCGGCTCGAGCTGACGCGCGACTTCTTCGAGCGGCTGCGCGCTGCGCGCGGCACGCGCCATGGCGATGCCCCCCTCGAACGTGGCGACGACCAGCAGGCCGAGGGCCCGAGCCTGTGCCCTGGGCACGCCGTCGCGACGCAGTGCGGCGCCGATCAGGTCGGCCCACTCGTCGAATGCCGCCCGCGCCAGTTCCGGCAAACCCGACATCGCCTCGGCTTCGGCGTCTTCGCCCGAGCGCTCGATCGCGACGGCCATCACCGGGCACCCCGCCTCGAAACGGGTCGACTCGAGCATCTGGCACCATTGCCTGACGAAGACGCGCAGCCCCGACGCGGCATCCTGGCCGGCCAGCGCCTGCTCGAGCTGCCGTGTGACGCGACGTCGCGAGTACGCGACGGCCTCCTCGAGAAGCTGCGCCTTGCCCTCCGGAAAGTGGTGCGCCAGGGAGCCGCGTGGCGTCTGGGTGTGTTTGACGACCTCGCGCAGGCTCGTGGCCGCCACTCCCCGGCGCCGCAGCAGGTCCGCGGCCCCGGCGACCATGCGGTCGCGGGTGCTCGCGACGGGGATGTCCGGCGTGCGCGTGGGCTTCGACATGACCCGTATGCTACCATCTATGACAGTCGTCATAGTGATCCCGATCGCCTTCACCGACGATGCGAATCAGGGAGACCGAGCGATGGCCAGGACGGAACGCACGGCATGCATCCTCTGCTCGCGCAACTGCGGGCTCGCCGTCGAGATCGAGGACGGCCGCTTCACGCGGGTCCGTGGCGACGAGGCCCATCCGAACTCCAGGGGCTACCTGTGCCAGAAGGCGGCGCGGCTCGAGCATTACCAGAACCACGCCGACCGGCTGCGTCATCCACTCAAGCGGCGGCCGGACGGCGGCTTCGAGCGCATCGGCTGGGACCAGGCGTTGCACGAGATCGCGCAGAAGCTGCTCGAAATCCGTGATCGTCACGACGGTAGGGCCTTCGCCTTCGTCGGCGGCGCCGGCCAGGGCAACCACCTCGGTAGCGCCTACAGCCGCCAGCTACTGCCGGCCATGGGCAGCCGTTTCGCCTACAACTCGCTCGGCCAGGAAAAGACCGGCGACTTCTGGGTCAACGGCCGGCTGTTCGGCCACCAGACCTGCCACACGACCGAGGACGTCGAGCACGCCGACTACGTGCTGTTCATCGGCTGCAACCCGTTCCAGTCGCACGGCATTCCGAGCGCGCGCGACCTGCTGCGCGAGTTCCGCAAGGATCCGCATCGCACCGTGGTCGTCGTCGACCCGCGACGCACCGAGACGGCGAGCCAGGCCGACGTGCACCTGCAGTTGCGCCCGGGAACGGACGCGTTCCTGCTCGCCGCGATGCTGGCGATCATCGTGCGCGACGGGCTGCACGACGCACGGTTCCTGGCCGAACACTGCACTGGTTTCGAGGACGTGGAGCATCGGCTGCGAACCGTGCCCATCGAAGACTACGTGCGCCGGGCCGACGTGCCACTCGCGGACGTCGAGCGCGTCGCCCGCGGTTTCGCGCAGGCACGCCGCGCCTGCGTGCGCGTCGACCTCGGCACGCAGCACACGCTGCACACGACGCTCAACGCCTGGCTGGAGAAACTGCTGTGGCTCGTCACCGGCCACTTCGGCCGCGAGGGCACGAACAACCTGCACACGAGCCTGATGCCCATCCTCGGCCACACCGACGAACGCGTGGCCATCAAAGGCAAGCCGCTGCCGCGGACGGCATATCACGGCATGCACCCGATCGGCGGCATCTTCCCGCCCAGCATCCTGCCCGACGAGATCCTCAAGGCCGGCGAGGATCGCGTGCGTGCCGTCGTCGTCGACAGTTGCAACCCGTTGCTGACCTGGCCCGACACGGCGGCCTACGAACAGGCGTTCCGCTCGCTCGAGTTGCTGGTCGCGGTCGAGGTGTCGATGACCGAGACGGCGCAGCTCGCACATTACGTGCTGCCGGCGGCGTCGCAGTTCGAGAAATGGGAGGCGACGGGGTTCAACCTCGACTTCCCCGAAAACTACTTCCACCTGCGCCACCCGCTGTTTCCTCCGCTCGACGAGGCGCTGCCCGAGCCCGAGATCTACACGCGGCTGCTGGAGCAGATGGGCGTCATTCCGCGGCGTTTCGCGCTGCTGTCGGCAGTCGCGCGGCTGCAACCCGCAAGCGCGCAGTTCCTGCCGTACGTCGCGGCGCTCGGCGCGACGCTGAAGCGTCACCCGCACTGGGGTCATTACGCGGCGTCGATCGCCTACCGGACGCTCGGACCGACGCTGCCGCAAGGGGCCGCCGCCGCCGCGTTCCTGCTGCCGCTCGCGATGCCGTTCGCCTCGAGACACGAGACGGCGGTGCGCCGAGCGGGCCATGAGGGGTCGAAACGCACACTCGGCAGCCGCTTGTTCCGCACGATCCTCGCACAACGCTCGGGCGTCGTGACCAGCCGGCACGCATACGACGAGGTCTGGTCGCTCGTGCGCACGCCCGACCGGCACGTGCACCTCGCGGTGGCCGAGATGCTGCGGGAACTCGAAGCCCTCGGCGCCGAGCCCGCCGCCGGCGCGACGTTCCCGTTCATCCTGATGGCCGGCGAACGGCGCAGCTACAACGCCAACCAGATCTTCCGCGACCCCGCCTGGCGCAAGGTCGACAAGCGGGGCGCACTGCGTCTTCATCCGGGCGACGCGGCGAGCCTCGGGCTCGGCGACGGCGACGTGGCCGAGGTGCAGTCAGCCACGGGCGATCTGCAGGTGACGGTCGAGGTCGACGACAGCGTGCGACCCGGCGTCGTCACGCTGCCGCACGGCTACGGCGGCTCCTACGCCGGCAGTGGCTCGATCGGCCCGGCCGTCAACCGACTGACTTCCGCAGCGCATTGCGAGCCGTTCACCAAGACGCCATATCACAAGTTCGTGCCGGTACGGGTGCGGCGGGTGGAGGCGGCCGCAACCACGGCGACGTAACGCTTCAGGAGGCAGCGTCGCATTCTTTTAAAGGATGTCATCTTAACTATAATAAATTCCTTAGCAATTGAAGGTTAGCGTGCTAGTCTTTATCGGTGCACGCGGCTTTTGAAGTTTGTGGTGGGGCAGAAAGGATGCGCCGGCAGGATGTTGCAACCGACCGCCAGCGATATCTGGTGCCCGCGCTCGGGCACCCGCACGTGGGCGCGCTCGTCGCCCCGCCCACGCCGCGCAGCCTTCCGCTGCACCGGTCGCACGATGCGGGTCTTGCCGATGCTCACGCAGCGCTCGGTCGACTGCAGGGCACGCTCGAACTGATTCCCGATGTCGACATGGTGACGCGCACACTCGCCCGCCGCGAGGCGGTCAAGAGTTCGCAGATCGAAGGCACGAAGACCGACCTGTCGCAGCTTCTCACCTATGAGGCGACGCAAGGCACCCGCGGCTTGCCGCCCGACGTGCGTGTCACCGAGCGCTACGTCGAGGCGCTGCAGCACGGCCTCGATCGCGTGCGCACGGACGGCCGCGGCGCACTCACCGTGGCACTCCTCGACGAACTGCACGCCATCCTGATGCAGGACGACGGCGCTGCGCATGCGAACGGCGCGTATCGGCAGCACCAGGCGTGGATCGGCCCGGGCGCGCGGATCGAGGACGCCACGTTTGTGCCGGCACCGCCCGCCCACATCGCCGGCTGCATGGCGGAGATGGCCGCGAGCATCCTGCAGTACGCACCGCGCGAGGATGAGCAGACGACGCTGTCCGTGCTCGCGCAGCTTGCGATCGCGCACGCCCAGTTCGAGACCATTCATCCCTATCACGACGGCAACGGGCGGACCGGGCGGTTGCTGCTGCCACTCATCCCGGCCGCGGAAGGGTTTCCACCACTCTATCTCTCCGGCGCATTGCTGCGCGCACGGAGCCAGTACTACGCGGCGCTCGCGGCTGTGCAACTGCAGGGCAACTGGGGCCCATGGCTCGAGTTGCTTGGACGGTCGGTGGTCGATTCCTGCAGGGAATCCATTTCGATCGCGGTCGATCTGCTCCGGCTCGTCGAGCACTGGGAAGCACGGCTCGGCAAGTACCGCAGCGATTCGGCGACACGCCGGCTGCCGCGGTTCCTGATCGGCCATCCCGTCCTCTCGGTGCAGCAGGCAGCAAAAGGGCTTGGAATCTCGGTGCCCGCGGCCAACGCCGCGATCAACAACCTGCTGGACGCGGGCATCGTGAGCCTGCTCAACGAGCGACAGTGGGGCCGCGTGTTCCAGGCAAGAGAAATCCTTGAGCGACTCGACCGGCCGTCAGGCTGAAACTCCGCGACGGTGTCGTGCCGGTCGCCGGGTCTATCGCTCCGCGTGATCGCTCGTGCACATCGAGTGATCCCCGAGCGCTTCCAGGACGCGGCACGAGGCGATCTGGCCGCCACGACAGGCGCCTACGATGCGCGCCAGTTCGTCACGCAGCGCGGACAGCCGGGCGATCTTGTCCTCCACCGTTTGCAGGTGCTGGCTCGCGATCCGGTCCGCATCGCCGCAGTCGCGTTCAGGGTCGTCGGCCAGGTCGAGCAGCGAGCGGATTTCGGCAATCTCGAAGCCGAGGCGCCGGGCGTGCCGGATGAAGTTCAGTCGCTGCAGGTGCGTTGCTGAATAGTGCCGGTAGTTGCCGCCCGTGCGCGCTGGCGGAGGCAGCAGCCCGATCCGCTCGTAATAACGGATCGTCTCCACCTTCGTGTTCGTCGCGCTGCCCAGTTCGCCGATTTTCATGGCGCTTGACCCTGTAGCCGCTACAGGGTCCATAGTCTGCCGCATCAAGACGGAATTGCGGAGACGGACGATGCCGGGCGGTTGCTGCGAAGGTGCATGCTCGAGCACGCAGGCGACGGACGAGCGCGGCTGGCGGCTGGCGCTGTGGATCGCGCTGGTCGTGAACGCAGCGATGTTCGCCGTCGAGATCGGCGCGGGCGTAGCGGCGGACAGCCAGGCGCTCAAGGCCGACGCGCTCGACTTCATCGGCGACGCGGCGAACTACGCCATCAGCCTGGCGGTGGCGGGCATGGCGCTCGCGGCGCGCGCGAGAGCGGCGCTGCTCAAGGGCGCGACGCTGGTCGTGTTCGGCGTGTGGGTGCTGGGCAGCGCGCTGTGGGCAATGATCAGCGGCGCGCAGCCGGAACCGGTGACCATGAGCGTCGTGGGCGTCCTCGCGCTCGTCGCCAACGTCGGCGTCGCCGCAATGCTCTACCGATTCCGCGACGGCGATTCGAACCGGCGCTCGGTATGGATCTGCTCGCGCAACGACGCGATCGGCAACCTCGCCGTCGTGGCCGCCGCCGCCGGTGTGTTCGGCACGGGGACGGCCTGGCCCGACCTGGCCGTCGCGGGCATCCTCGCGACGCTCGGCGTCGTGGGCGGCATCGAGATCCTGCGGCATGCGCGCGAGGATCTGCGCAGCGGATCTGTGGCGAACCGGCTGGCGCAGCGCGTGCCGAGCCCCGTGATCGACGCCTCGCAGGTTCGCCGGCGAGCTGCGGAGGCGTCCGGCGCGTGCGGGCGGCGTCAGCGAAGCCTGCATCACCCGAAGATCGGTGCCCCTAGAGATGCGCTTCGGCGCTCATGCAGATAGGCGCTCGTCTATTGAAGCGGCGGAGCGCTTCGACCTGCATCTGCCTGTACGAACGAACACGGCTATGGCGTGGAGTTCATGCTGCGACCGCTGACCCGCTGGGCACCGGTGCCGACGCTCGGCGCAGTGAAAGCGGACAACGATGCCAGCCTCGTCTACGTCGCCGTGCGCCGCGAGTTCTGGCTGAACGACCGCTGGGCCATCATTCCGAGCTTCGGCACCGGAGCCTGCGAGGAAGGACGCGGCATCGATCCGGGGCAATCGCTCGAATTCCGCTCAGGTCTCGAGACCGCACGCAGGTTCGACAACGACGTGCGCATCGGCGTTGCCGTGTTTCATGTGTCGAACGGCGGGCTGTCGAAGCGAAATCCCGGTGCCGAGGCCGTCGTTCTCTCGCTCAGCGTTCCGCTGCGACGGGCCGATCGTCCGCACCGGGTGACGATGGACGGGCAAGGCCCGGACATAGGCACGAGCCCGTAGTCCGTCGTCGCCCCGCCGGAGAGTTCGCGCGCCATTCGAGACGCGGGCTGCGGGGGTCGAGAAACAAAAAGGGGCGAGGACTCACCTGTCCCCGCCCCTGGCTCAGTCCTCTTCCTTGAATCGTCGGGTTAGTCTCTCTTCACTCGCAACTCGCGTCCGGAGAAATTGGTACCGGGTACCGATCTATCCGCACTTGGAATCGCCGCAGTTGAGGCACGTCATGCAGCCGTCCATCAGCACGACCGCGGCCGTGCTGCACTTGCCGCAGAGCTGCGCGCCCTGCGGGTAGTGGCTCTTGGCGAACGCGTCCTGCTGCGCCTGCTGCTGCTCGTATTCCTTGCGCTTCTGGTCGATCAGCGCCTTGCGGTGTTCGTCCATCTCGGGCGAGCGCAGCAGGCCGATCTTCTGCAGGTGCTTCTCGATCACGTAGCCCAGCTCGGCGATGATCGACGGCATGAACTTGCCGCCCGACTGCCAGTAGCCGCCGCGCGGGTCGAACACGGCCTTGAGCTCCTCGACGAGGAACGTCACGTCGCCGCCCTTGCGGAACACGGCGCTGATGATGCGCGTCAGCGCGACGATCCACTGGTAGTGGTCGAGGTTCTTCGAGTTGATGAAGATCTCGAACGGCCGGCGCTGCTCGTGCTCGGTGCCTTCGTTCAGCACGATGTCGTTGATGGTCACGTACATCGCGTGATCGGACACGGGCGTCTTGATCTTGTAGGTCGAGCCGATCAGTTCCTCCGGACGCTCGAGCTTCTCGTGCATCCAGATGACGTTCGGGCGCTGCGGATCGGCGGCCGGCTCCCGCGCCACCTTCGCCTCGGCCTCGGCCTCTTCCTTCTCGCCGGGCTTCACGACCCGGTACTTGACGATCTTCCTGTCGATCCTGATCGAGCTCATCTCTGTCTTGCTCCCCGGCGGGCGCCCGTCATCCATCCACCTGATTGGCGGTGCGCGGGCGGCCCGGCTCAGAACTTGCCGTAATAGCCTTCCTTGAGGGCGTCGAACAGGTTCGCGGCCGAGTGCAGCTCGCCGTCGTATTCGATCTGTTCGTCGCCCTTGACCTCGACCTCGCTGCCGTCCTCGAGCGTGAACACGTACGTGGTGTTCTTGAGGTCTTCCTCCTTGACCAGCACCCCCTGGAACGCCTCGGGGTTGAAGCGGAAGGTCGTGCAGCCCTTGAGGCCCTGCTCGTGCGCGTAGAGGTAGATGTCCTTGAAGTCTTCGTACTTGTAGTCGGTCGGCACGTTCGCGGTCTTGGAGATCGACGAGTCGATCCACTTCTGCGACGCCGCCTGGATGTCGACGTGCTCGCGCGGCGTGATGTGGTCCGCGGTGATGAAGTACTCGGGCAGCGCCTCCGCCGGGTTGTCGGAATTCGGCATGGCCCGCGGGTTCACGAGCTCGCGGTACGCCAGCAGCTCGAACGAGAAGACGTCGATGCGCTCCTTGGTCTTGCGCCCGGAGCGGATCACGTTGCGGAAATAGTGGTGCGCAAACGACGGCTCGATGCCGTTCGAGGCGTTGTTGGCCAGCGACAGCGAGATCGTGCCCGTCGGCGCGATCGAGCTGTGGTGGGTGAAGCGGCTGCCCAGCTTGGCGAGCCGCTCGACGAGCTCCGGCGCGACCTCGCCGACGCGCTGCATGTAGCGGCTGTACTTCGCGTGCAGCACGCGGCCCGGCAGCTTGTCACCGGCCTTGATGCCGTCACGCGCCATCTCCGGGCGCTTGCGCAGCATCTCGGGCGTCACGACGAACTCTTCCGTCATGATCGGCGCGGGGCCTTTCTCCTCGGCGAGATCGAGCCCCGCTTCCCAGCCGGCCAGCGCCATTTCCCTGGACACGCGCTCGGTGAAGCCGACCGCCTCGCGCGAGCCGTACTTCATGCGCAGCATCGTGATCGTCGAGCCGAGACCGAGGAAGCCCATGCCGTGACGACGCTTGCGCATGATCTCGTCACGCTGCTGCGGCAGCGGCAGGCCGTTGATCTCGACGACGTTGTCGAGCATGCGCGTGAAGACCTTGACGACGGCGTGGAACTCGTCCCAGTCGAAGCGCGCCTGCTCCGTGAACGGATCGCGCACGAAGCACGTCAGGTTGATCGAGCCCAGCAGGCAGGAACCGTACGGCGGAAGCGGTTGTTCGCCGCACTGTCCAGTCACAATTCCGTTGAAAATCACGGTGTTACGATCGGATTGCGTCGTATCGAAAACCGGCTCTTCACCGACATAATCGATTGCTTGTATTCGCGTCAGGAAACGCCGTTTCTGGCGCAAAGCCTTGTCGACCACCCATTGCTGATACCGCTCGTTCTTGCGCGGCCGGAGGAATCCGATTTCGCGCATGAAGACTTCGCGCGATTCGCCGTCGATGATCAACTCATAATCCGCGCTGCAGGCGTACATCCGCTTGCCGCCCTTGCCGTCGGGCAGCAGGCGTTCCGACGCCTTGCGACGCTCGTGGATACGGCAGAAGACACCGAAATTGGCAAGCAATTGCTGCACTTCGACGAGCAGCGACCGGCGGCTCGACGCGAGCCGGACCGAGCAGCTCTTGCTGCGACCGGAAATGTCGACCGTCCCGTCGCTCTGGAACAGCCCGCGCAGGTACCCGCGCACGCAGTCCTCCGAACCGCGCCAGACGACTTCCGGCACCTGATGCTTGGTCGCGGCCGTGAAGCCGTAGTGCGCGAGCGCCCGCACGACGGCGACCGAGCGCAGGAACACCATGTTGCGGTCGGGCACCGCCACCGGATGCACGGCGTAGCCGCGGGTCGCGTTGAGGTTGGCCTGCGCGAGCAGCACGTTCATGTACGCCGCGACGCGCTCCGCGAGCGCACGATCGTCGCCCCACAGGTTCACGACCACCGCTTCCTTGCCGCGGCCGCGGTTCGTGAAGTGGCCGTCGCCCGCGACCAGCCCGAGCAGCTCGCCGAGATCGGCGCTGCCCTCACGCCCGAACTGGCCCTTGCCGGACTGCACGAGCAGGCGGTCGCCGACCTGGAGGTCCTTGAGCTTGACCTTGCCGCGCTCGGTGTAGAAATCGTGCCACTCGGTGGCCTTGATCTCGTAGCCGTCCTCGCTCGTGACGCGATAGACCGGCGCGCGGGCCGCCGTCATGAATGCCGGCACCGCAGGCCGCGTCGTGACGCCGGACGAACCTGCGCGCAGTGCGCGATTGTCGACCGTGACCTCGAGCGGCGCCTGGCTCGCGTGGAGGTCGCCGATCCGCACCATGCCGTACTGCGTCGCGAGACGCGTGTCGGCGGTGACGCAGGGATTCGTGGCGCGGATGTTCTCGCACCACCAGTTGTTGTTCATCTCGTTGACGCGGTCGATCAGTACGAAGCCGGGTTCCGCGAAGTCGTAGGTAGACGACATGATGACGTCCCACATGCGCTTCGCCGGCAGCGTCTTGTAGACCTTGCACAGCACGAGGCCCGAATCGTTGCGCACGTAGTTCGAGGCCTCCGGCCATTCGCGCCAGACGAAGCGGCTGCGATCGGAGGTGTCCTCGCCGACGATCTCCTGCTCGCGGACGGGGAAGGCGAGCTGCCAGTCGCGGTCTTCGCGCACGGCCTGCATGAACTCGTCGGTGACGAGCAGCGACAGGTTGAACTGGCGCAGCCGCCCCGCTTCGCGCTTGGCGCGGATGAACTCCATGGCGTCGGGATGGCCGATGTCGAACGTGCCCATCTGCGCACCGCGGCGGCCGCCCGCCGACGACACCGTGAAGCACATCTTGTCGTAGATATCCATGAACGACAGCGGGCCCGAGGTGTAGGCGCCGGCGCCCGAGACGTACGCGCCGCGCGGGCGCAGCGTCGAAAATTCATAACCGATTCCACAACCGGCCTTCAACGTAAGACCCGCCTCGTGAACCTTCTGCAGGATGTCGTCCATCGAGTCGCGGATGGTGCCGGACACCGTGCAGTTGATCGTCGACGTGGCGGGCTTGTGCTCCTGCGCGCCGGCGTTGGACGTCACGCGGCCTGCAGGGATGGCGCCGCGGCGCAGCGCCCACAGGAACTTCTCGTACCAGGTCTCGCGCAGCTCGGGGGCTTCGACGTCGGCAAGCGCGCGGGCGACACGCTTGTAGGTGTCGTCCATGGTGCGGTCGATCGGCGTGCCGTCCTTGGCGGACAGGCGGTACTTGGAGTCCCAGATATCCAGCGAGGCTTCCTGGAACGGGATGCTGCGGGCATCTTTGGAATTCAGTTTCACGGCAGTGCTCATTGCGGCGACACGGCTCCCCTGGCTCACGTTGGCAGCGCGAATGGAAATCGGCCTGGTTGGCAACCCCAGACAGACCGGCGTCGCTGCCGGCCGGGCGGCAACGCCGTCTCATCCCCCGACGATGCGGGCCCGCCCGGCACGCCCCCTCTTTGGGACTGCGCCAGCGCACGCTCGCACCAAACACAACATCTAGGGTCAGGGCGGGAAGCCTATCACCGCCCGCACACCCGTCAACAGCTTCTTGCGGTGTGATTGCCCGTCGTTCTGCACTGCAAAAAAAATGTTTCTAATCAGTATGTTGCACTAAATCGGCCGAGCGACTCCGCAATGCGCGAATGACCCGCCGCGTCAAGTGATGTTTCTTTGAGCCAACACCATATCTTGTGGTGCCGTCTATGCACCCGGCGCGCACCGCGGCTGCACCGTCACCTCACAGGCTGTACACAGGGTTGCGCACAGGTCTCCTCCCTCGGCATGGCCACGACACCGCGGTGTTCGCGGAACTCGTCCAGACGCGTGCAGTCCCATGCGAACCGGCGGAAGACGAGGCGCGCGGCAGTGCGCTGCTAGACTCTCGCACCCCGCCGGACCGTCCGCAGGTCTTCAGGAACACACCGCCCATGAAGTTCAAGTTGAGCCCCGCCGCCTTCCTGCTCGTCGCCTGGACCTCGATCGCCGGCGCGCAGTTGCCCGCCACCGTCGGCGAGACGCCGGTGCCGTCGCTCGCGCCGATGCTGAAGCGCGTGAGTCCGGCCGTCGTCAACATCGCGACGAAAGGCACGGTCCAGGAACAGAACCCGCTGCTCAACGACCCGTTTTTCCGCCGCTTTTTCGACGTGCCCAATACGCCGCGCCAGCGCGAGTTCCAGAGTGCCGGCTCGGGCGTCATCGTCGACGCGAAGAACGGCTACATCATCACCAACGCGCACGTCGTCGAAAACGCCACGGACATCACGGTGCAGTTGCTCGACAACCGCTCGCTCAAGGCCAAGGTCGTCGGCACCGACCCCGGCTCCGACGTCGCGGTGCTCAAGGTGCAGGCCGGCAACCTCGTCGACCTGCCGATCGCCGATTCCGACCGCGCCGAGGTCGGCGATTTCGTCGTCGCCATCGGCAACCCTTTCGCGCTGGGCCACACGGTCACCTCCGGCATCATCAGCGCGCTCGGCCGCTCCGGCATCAACCCCGAGGGCTACGAGGACTTCATCCAGACCGACGCGTCGATCAACCCGGGCAATTCCGGCGGCGCGCTCGTCAACCTGAGCGGCCAGCTCGTCGGCATCAATTCGGCGATCCTCTCGCGCACCGGCGGCAACATCGGCATCGGCTTCGCGATCCCGTCGAACATGATGAAGATCGTGATGAATCAGCTCATCAAGTACGGCAAGGTCAAGCGCGGCGTGCTCGGTGTGAACATCCAGACGCTGGTGCCCGAGATCGCGCAGAGCATGGGTCTGCCGGAGACCAGCCAGGGCGCGCTCGTCTCGCAGGTCGTCGAAGGCTCGGCCGCCGAGCGGGCCGGCGTGAAGGCGGGTGACGTCATCACTGCCGTCAACGACCGCCCGGTCCGCGACGCGGGCCAACTGCGCAACGCCATCGGCCTGTTGAGCGTCGGTGAGAAAGTCGACCTTTCGCTGCTGCGCGACGGCAAGCCGCGCCGCGTCACCGCCACGGTCAGCGAGCGCGACGAGGCGGCCGAGGCGAAGGCGGCGGGCATGCATCCGGGGCTCGAGGGCGCCGACATCGTCGACGGCCCCAACGGCGTGACGATCCGCAGCGTCGCCGAAGGCAGCCCGGCCGCGCAGCGTGGCCTGCGCACCAACGACGTGATCCTCGCCGTCGGCCGCGGCCGCGTGACGAATGTGGCGGAGTTCCAGCGGGCGACCGAGGGCCAGAGCGCGTTCGTGCTGCAGATCCGTCGCGGCAACGCGATGCTGGTGATCCCGATCCGCTGAGCCGGAAGCAGGGGGACATGCCCCCTATTTCCGGCAATAGCCCACGGCCCCTGTGTCGATGGCCCGGGCGCGCTCGTAGAACGCCGGCAGCGATCCCGCCCGTTCGAGTTCGCGCCGCAACGCGGGCATGCAGTCGCGATAGGTCGCGACGGACGCGAGGTGGGCATTGTTCAGCGTGCGCCTGAACCAGCCGTCGTACCCGGCGTAGCCGCCCCACGAGGCCCGCAGGCGTTCGTACTCGAACTGCAGGCGGCCGAACTCGCGCTGCTTCTCGACGCGCTTGTGCGCGTCGTCGAGTTCGGAGGCATACAGCCGCTGCAGCCGCCCACGCGTCTCGCGCAGCAACTCGGCGAACTGGTCCTCGCGGCGACCGCCCGCCTCGAGCTGCCGCAGTTCGACGTCGCGACCGGCGCGCGCGAGCCAGCGCCGCACCCCTTCCTCCTCCACGACGCTGGCGAACGCCTCGTTGAATGCGCTGTCGCCCGGGACGTACAGACGCTGGTGCGCCAGCTCGTGGAAGATCGTGCCGACGAGCCGCGTCTCGCGCCAGCCGAGCATCGCGTCGAACACGGGGTCCGGCAGGTGGCCGAGCGTCGAGTACGTGGGCACGCCACCCACGCTCACGTCGTCGCCGCGCATCGCCAGCCGCAAGGCACGGTCGCGTGCCGACTGCTCGCGGAAATAGCCGCGATAGGCGACGCACCCCGCGACGGGGAAGCACCAGCGACGCGGCTCGACCGAAAACTCCGGCGTCGCGACGAGGTTCCAGACGACGTAAGGCCGGCCGAGGGCCGCATACCTGCGGTAGCTGCGCCCCGCCGGCAACGCGAGCTCGCTTTCCGCGAACGCACGGGCGGCGACGGTCAGCTCGAGCCCCTTGCGCGTCGCATCGGGCGTCGCCGGATCCGCGAGCACGCGCTCGATCGGCTCGCTGCGGCGCATGACTTCGAGCTGGCCACCGGCGGCCTGCAGCACGTAGCAGCCACTTGTCAGCAGACAGGCGGCAACGACGGCAGCGAGGGCGACGACACGCGACAGCACCGGTGAAGGGTAACTTGGTCCCGCAGCGTTTCCGCTACGATTCGCACCATGAAGGTCTATCTCGTGGGCGGGGCGGTCCGTGATGCGCTGCTCGGCCGGCCGGTCACGGAACACGATTACGTCGTGGTCGGCGCCACACCCGACGACCTGCTCGCGCAGGGCTTCCGCGCCGTCGGCAAGGACTTTCCCGTCTTCCTGCATCCGGCGAACGGTGACCAGTACGCGCTCGCCCGTACCGAGCGCAAGACCGGCGCCGGCTACCACGGCTTCGCGACGCGTTTCTCGCCCGACGTGACGCTGGAGGAAGACCTCGCCCGCCGCGACCTGACCGTCAACGCCATGGCGCGCGGCGACGACGGCGAGCTGGTCGACCCCTACGGTGGCCGGCAGGATCTCGAGGCGCGCATCCTGCGCCATGTCTCGCCCGCGTTCGTCGAGGACCCATTGCGCGTGCTGCGCGTCGCGCGTTTCGCGGCCCGCTTCGCGCCGCTCGGCTTCACCGTTGCGCCCGAGACGCTGGCGCTGATGCGCCAGATCGTGCACTCGGGCGAGATGGCGGCGCTGGTGCCGGAACGCGTCTGGGTCGAGACCGAGCGCGCGCTCGGCGAGACGCGGCCGCGGGTGTACATCGAGGCGCTGCGCGCGTGCGGCGCGCTCGCGCTCGTCTTTCCCGAAATCGACCGGCTGTTCGGCGTGCCGCAGCCGCAACGGTGGCATCCCGAAATCGACTCGGGCGAGCATACGCTGCAGGTGCTCGACGTCGCCGGCGAGCTGTCGGCCGACACGGCCGTGCGATTCGCGGCGCTCGTTCACGACCTCGGCAAGGGCGTGACCCCGCGCGCCGAATGGCCGCGTCACGCCGGCCACGAGCAGGCGGGTGTCGCGCTGATCGCGGGCCTGTGCGAACGACTCAGGGCGCCCAACGAGCACCGCGACCTCGGCATGCTCGTGTCGAGGGAACACCAGCGCATCCACCGCGCGGCGCAGCTGCGCGATGCGACCGTGCTCGACGTCCTGGAGGCCACCGATGCATTCCGGCGCCCCGAGCGCTTCGAGAAGCTGCTGCTCGCCTGCGAGGCCGACGCGCGCGGTCGCGGTCCTGGCTTGCGGGCGCAGCGGTACGCCCAGGCCGACGCATGGCGCGCATGGCGCGTCGCTGCGGCCGGCGTACGGCTGGACGCGGCCGTGCTCGAAGGCGCAGCCGGGCCGGTGATCGCGCAACGGCTGCGCGCGGCGCGCATCGTCGCGATCGGCCAGGCCCGGGCGGGGAAATAGGACGAAAAATCGGTACCGGGTACCGATTTCCTACAGCGTGTGGCGGAGGTCGCGCACGCCGAAGCCGCGCAGCGGCAAGTCGCAGTCGCGCGTGAGCGCGATGGCCTTGAAGCGCTCGCCCATCTCGCCCGGCAGCGTCAGTATCATCGCCTGTCGCGAGAGGTTCACGCGCTCGGCCAGGTCGAGTTCGGCGACGTTGGCGACGAAGTCCGTGATGCCGCAGCCAATCAGGAAGTGCGCCTGCGTCGTGTAGCCGGCCACGTCGAGGCCCGCCGACTGTGCGGCCTCGGCGACGGTCGTGAAGTCCACCCATGCGGTGATGTCCTGCAGGCCGACGCGCGCGAGCGCCTCCTCGTGGAAGCGGTGCCGGAAGTGGCACAGCAGCGTCCCGCGCGAGCGTTCCTGCGCATAGAGCTCGCGTCGCGGCAGGCCGTAGTCGATGAACAGCATCATGCCGCGGCGCAGCGGCTCCGCGACCGCCTGCAGCCACGGCCGCAGCCCCAGGTTGATCTCCGACTCGTAGCCCTCCGGCAGACGCTGCCCGAGTTCCGCCTCGATCGCCCGCACCGCGCCCGCGAGCTCCGCGCTCCCGTCCGCCTCGCGCCATTGCAGCGAACCGTCGTCGGCCACGCCCACGCCGAGTGCCCGCACCTGCCCGGCTCGCATCGCGAAGCGCTCGACGACGAGCGCATCCAGGACTTCGTTGCCGACGACGACGCCGTCGAAACCCGCCGGCAAGGCGTCGAGCCAGCGCACACGCGACAGCAGGTCCGGCGCCGTCGCGGCGACCGCCTCGCGCTGGCGTTCGCGCAGATCGGCACTGACGTCGAGGATCCAGTACTCCGCCGGCAGGGCATCCTGCTTGCGCAATTCGGCGAGCATCACGGCAGCCATCGTGCCCGAACCCGCACCGAGTTCCAGCATGACGGCATCCGGGCCCAGCGTCCGCAACACCTGCGCGCATTGCACCGCGACGCAGCGGCTGAACACGGGCGCGACCTCGGGCGCCGTCACGAAATCGCCCGCGGCGCCGAACTTGCGCGCGCCCGCGCTGTAGTACCCCAGCCCCGGCTCGTAGAGCGCCAGGCGCATGAACGTCGCGAACGAAACCCAGCCGCCGGCGGCTCCGATCGTCGCGGCGATGCGCGTCTGCAACGCGGCGCTGTGCGCCGTTTCGTCGGTCGTGAGTTCGGGCAGGTCGAGGGCAGCAACGTTCATGGCCGGCCTGAATGTCGTTCCGCGCGGACAGTTCGCACGAGGTGAGGTATCTTCGACGCGGAACATCGCCCGTCGCCAGCCGCGAAGTGTACGCGTGCGGGCCGGGCCAAAGAACGGACTCATGATCGACGCCACCGCCATGCCGCTCGCCGGGCACTGCATCCTGATCACGGGTGCGGCGCGTCGACTCGGCGCGGCCATCGCGCAGCGCCTGCATGCGGGCGGTGCGTCGCTCGCCCTGCACCATCGCTCGAGCGCCGCCGAAGTGGCGTCGCTCGCCGCGAACCTGAACGCCGTGCGTCCAGGGTCGGCCGCAACGTTCGCCTGCGACCTGCTCGACCTCGGCGCGTTGCCGCGGCTCGTCGAGGCCGTGACGGCCCGGTTCGGGCGGCTCGACGTGCTCGTCAACAATGCGTCGAGCTTCTACGCGACGCCGGTCGGCTCGATTACGCCCGCGCAGTTCGACGACCTCGTCGGCACCAATTTGCGCGCGCCCCTGTTCCTCGCGCAGGCGGCCGCGCCGGCGTTGCGCGAGGCACGAGGTCTCATCCTGAACATGGCCGACATCCACGGCCAGCGTCCGCTCAGGGACCACCCGGTCTATTCGGCCGCCAAGGCCGGGCTGATCATGCTGACGAAATCGCTCGCGCGCGACCTCGGCCCCGGGATCCGCGTCAACGCCATCGCGCCGGGCCCGGTGCTGTGGCCCGAGGGCGGCCTCGCCGCGGAACTGCGCCGCGAAATCGTCGGCAAGACCGCGCTCGGACGCTGCGGATCGCCCGACGACATCGCCGGCGCGGCGTGGTACTTCGTCGCCGAAGCGCCGTTCGTCACGGGCCAGGTGCTCGCGGTCGACGGTGGTCGCAGTCTCTAGCGCGACGCGCGGGGCCGCCAGCCGATGTCCACCGGCCGCAGTGCGTGCGGCTCGCGTCGTTGCATGTCGCGCCAGAGCTCGGCGAGCTTGCGGTGCTCCGTCGGGTGCACGAGGTCCGGCACGAGTTCGGCGGCCGGCCCGAGCATGTACGGCCGGCGCAGCAGGTCGGGCCGCGGCAGCGTCAGCCCCGGTTCGGCGCAGACCGTGTCGCCGAACAGCAGGATGTCGAGGTCCATCGAGCGTGGCCCCCAGCGCGGCGCATCGCGCGTGCGACCGCAGGCCGCCTCGGCTTCGTGCAGGCGTGCGATGACCTCCTGCACCGGCAGCGATGTCTCGAAACCGACCACGAGATTGACGAAGTCGTCGCCGGTGAAACCAACGGCAGCATTGGCGCAGGCGCCGGACACGCGCAGCGGCGCGAAATGGTGCTCGAGGTGGTCGAGCGCGCGCGGCAGATGCACGAAAGGCGCGACGTTGCTGCCGGCGGCGACGTAGACCGGCGTGCGCGGCACGGGCGGACTCAGCCCGTCGCGACGGTGGGCCGGCCCATGGTCGCCGCGGCGCCGGCGGATGTGTAGTCTTCGCGGCGACGCTCGATCAGGATGCCGACGTCGCGCGAGCCGCGCAGCGCGCCCTGCTTGTTGAGCCGCACTTTGACGGCGGCCACGTCGAACTCGGTCAGCACGAGCTGTGCGATGCGGTCGGTCAGCGTCTCGACGAGATGGAACTGCGACTCCTGCACGAACTGCAGCAGGCGCTTGGACACCTTCTTGTAGTCGAGCGTGTCGCGGATGTCGTCGCTCGCCGCGGCTTTGCGGATGTCTGCCTGCATCTCGAGGTCGATGACGACTTTCTGCCGCACCTGACGCTCCCAGTCCCAGATGCCGATGATGCACTCTGTGGTGAGACCGCTCAGGAAGATGGTGTCTTTCATGGTTCCTTGCCGGCGGGCGGCACGAGTTCGGTCATCGGCCAGCGGGCCCGGGCCCGGATCGAGAAATCGTCATGCTCGCCGGCCGCGAGCCGGAGCTGCCCGAGCAGCGCGATCATCGCCGCGTTGTCCGTGCAGAACTCGGCGCGAGGATAGACGACGCGGATGCCCTCCCGCTCGCCCATCGCCAGCGTCCGCGCGCGCAGACGCCGGTTCGCACCGACACCGCCCGCCACGACCAGCGTCTGGCTCGCCGTCTGATCGAGCGCACGGCGGCACTTGATGAGCAGCGTGTCGACGATCGCCTCCTCGAAGCCGCGGGCTGCGTCGGCCCGGGTCTGGTCGTCGAGGTCGCCTCGCTGGCGCAGCGCGACGACGACCGCCGTCTTGAGGCCGCTGAAGCTGAAATCGAGACCCGGCCGCTCCGTCAGCGGCCGTGGAAAGCGGAACTCGTCGGGCCGGCCCCGCTCCGCCAGCGCCGCGAGCTGCGGCCCGCCGGGATAGCCCAGGCCAAGCAGCTTGGCCGTCTTGTCGAACGCCTCGCCGGCCGCGTCGTCGAGCGAGCTGCCGAGCAGTTCGTATTGCCCGAGGCCTCGCACCTGGGCCAGCAGCGTATGCCCACCGGAGACCAGCAGCGCGACGAACGGAAACGGCGGCGGATCCGGCTCGAGCAACGGCGCCAGCAGATGGCCCTCCATGTGGTGGACGCCGATGCACGGCACGTCCCAGGCATAGGCCAGGCTGCGGGCCACGGCGGCGCCGACCAGCAGCGCCCCGACGAGCCCCGGGCCGGCGGTGTAGGCGATGCCGTCCACGGCCTCGCGGCCGCCGCTCGCAGCCACCGTTTTTTCTATCAGGGGCAATAACTTACGCAAGTGGTCGCGCGAGGCGAGCTCGGGCACGACGCCGCCATATCGCGCGTGCAGCGCGACCTGGCTGTAGAGCTCGTGCGCGAGCAGACCCCGCTCGCCGTCGTAGACGGCGGCCGCTGTCTCGTCACAGGAGGTTTCGATGCCGAGGACACGCATGCCGTGGGGTCCAGCGCCGCTTGGAAGGTCCCTGCCCCGGCTGAGCGCTCGCCCGCCGGGCCGCTTTGCAATTCACCGCCGCGATCTCTAGAATTCGCGGTCCCTCGCCGGGCGCGCGATTGGCGGCTGCCCGGCTGTTTCGTGATCAACCCATAGCGACTGGCCGCGACGAAGACCGGCCGGCCAGACGTAGTGACGAGGTTTCGATGCCCAGCGTCCGCATCCGTGAGAACGAGTATTTCGATGCCGCCCTGCGCCGCTTCAAGCGCGCATGCGAAAAGGCCGGCGTGCTGACGGAACTTCGCCGTCGCGAATTCTACGAGAAGCCGACGCAGGAACGTAAGCGCAAGAAGGCGGCCGCCGTGAAGCGCCATCTGAAGCGCAGCACGCGCGACTACTCCTCGGCTCCGCGCGCGCGCAGCTTCTGATCGCGGCGGGCCAGCGCTCGAAAGCCGAAGCGGCGCACCGGTCCCGAGCGATCGCGCGCCGCTTCTTCGTTTATGGGGTCAGACCCCACTCAAGATTTTCTTGACTGGGGTCAGACCCCGCGGCATGCCATGACGCTCAAAGAGCACGTCACCGAAGACATGAAGGCCGCCATGCGGGCCGGCGCAAAGGAACGTCTCGGCACCATCCGGCTGCTGCAGGCGGCGATCAAGCAGCGCGAGGTCGACGAACGCATCACGCTCGACGACGCGCAGGTGCTCGCCGTGATCGAGAAGATGGTCAAGCAGCGCAAGGAGTCGATCGCGCAGTTCGCGCAGGGCGGCCGCGCGGACCTCGCCGCGAAGGAGCAGGCCGAGATCGTGCTGCTGCAGGCGTACCTGCCGGCGCAGCTCTCCGCAGCCGAGGTCGACGCGCTGATCAAGGAGGCCATTGCCTCGACCGGGGCCGCCTCGATCAAGGACATGGGCAAGGTCATGGGTGTCGTCAAGGCGAAGGCCGCGGGCCGGACCGACATGGGCGCGGTGAGCGCGCGCATCAAGGCGGCGCTCGGCGGCTGACGTGTCCCGGAGCTTCTGGAGTTCCAGCTTCGGGCCGCCCCCCCCCGGGGGCTCGAGTCCGGGACATTCTTCCCGGCTCCGAAAACCGACATGTCGCCGGGAAGAATGTCCCGGACTCGAGCCCCTGCCTGTAGCCGCCCTCGTCGGGCAGGCATTTCAGCGCCGCCTGCTTCGGCCCTCGCTCCGGGGTGTCTTCGGCGGCGACATGTCGGCTTTCGGAGCCGCCGGAGACACCCGGAGCGAGGGCCGATCGCCGCGGCGACGAACGGTCGCGAATCCACCGCCGTGATGAACGGCACCCTTGCGGCGCCCCGGCCGCGACCCCAGTATCGGCTGCCCCATGGCCCGCATCCCGCAGCACTTCATCGACGAGCTCGTCGCCCGCACCGACATCGTCGAGGTGATCGGCGGCCGCGTGCAGCTCAAGAAGGCGGGCCGCGAATACAAGGCCTGCTGCCCCTTCCACGACGAGAAGACGCCGTCCTTCTGGGTCAGCCCCGACAAGCAGTTCTATCACTGCTTCGGCTGCGGCGCGCACGGCACGGTGCTCGGGTTCGTCATGGATTACGACCACCTGGGCTTCGTCGAGGCGGTCGAGGAACTCGCCGCGCGCGCAGGTCTCGAGGTGCCGCGTGAGGGCAGTGCCGCCGCGGGCCCTGCACACCCGCACGACGAGCTCTACGTCGCGATGGAACGGGCGGCGCTTTATTTCCGTCAGTGCCTGGCGGGCGACCAGCGCGCGCGCGACTACGTGAAGCGCCGCGGGCTCGACGCCGACACCGTGCAGAAATTCGGCATCGGCTATGCGGCGCCGCGCTGGGACGGCCTGCTCGAGCGCTATGGCACGACAGCCGAAGAGCGCCAGGTGCTGTTGCGTGCGGGGCTGGTCATCGAACGGCAACCCGAGTCCGGCGCGCCGGCGGCCCCGGGCTCAGCCACGCCGGTCTCCGCCACGTCGGGCCCAGGCACGCCGGGCGAGCGAGGCCCGCACCGCGAGCGCGGCTGTTACGACCGCTTTCGCGACCGGCTGATGTTTCCGATCCGCGACACGCGCGGCCGCAGCATCGGTTTCGGCGGCCGCGTGCTCGACCAGGGCGAGCCCAAGTACCTGAACTCGCCCGAAACCGAGCTGTTCCACAAGGGCCGCGAACTGTACGGCCTGTACGAGGCGCGGCAGGCGACGCGCAGCCTGCAGCGACTGCTCGTGGTCGAGGGCTACATGGACGTCGCGAGCCTGCACCAGGCCGGCGTCACCTACGCGGTCGCCACGCTCGGCACGTCGACGACGCCCGAACACCTGCAGCGGATCTTCCGTCTGGTCGGCGAAGTCGTGTTCTGTTTCGACGGCGACCGGGCCGGTCGCGCCGCGGCGTGGCGCGCGCTGGAAAACGCCGTCGGCGAGGTCAAGCAGGGCCGGCAGGTGCGCTTCCTGTTCCTGCCCGAAGGTCACGATCCGGACACGCTGGTCCGCGCGGAGGGGCGTGAAGCCTTCGAGGCCCGGCTGCTCGACGCGGAACCGCTGAGCGCCTACCTGATCCGCGAGTTGTCCACGCGCGTCGAGACCGGCAGCGTCGACGGCCGCGCGAAGCTCGTGGAACTGGCCCGTCCGCTCGTGCGCCGGATCCCGTCGGACGTCTACCGCGAGCTGCTCGTGAACCAGCTCGCCAGCGTCGTCGGCCTGTCCGCGCACCGCCTGGGCACCTTGCTCGGCGGCGGCGAGACGGGCGACAGCGATACCGACACGGCGGGCCGCGGCGACGCGGGCCCCCGGAGTGACCCATCCATGACCCAGGCGCGACATCCTCTGCGGCCGGGCGGGACGGGTCCGGGCGCCACAACCGCAGCGGGCCGTGGAAACCTCGTCCGTCAGGCCGTCACGCTGCTCGTCCATTACCCGTCGGCGGCCGGCGTGACCAGCGCCCAGCAGATCGACGCAGTCGCCGGGATCGATCGCCCGGGCATCCCGCTGCTGACCGAACTGCTGACCCAGCTCCGGGAGGACCCCCCGGCCACGACCGCGGCCCTGCTCGAGCGCTGGCGTGGCCGCCCGGAGTACGGGTCGCTCGCCAAGCTGTCGGTCGCCGTGTGTCTCGCCCCCGACGCCGCCGGGGCGGCGGCGGAACTGAAGTCCGCCCTCAACCGTCTGATTACCGAGGAATCCCCGGCCCGGCGGCTCGACGAACTGCTGGCCAAGGCCCGGGAAACCACCCTCGACGACGCGGAAAAGCAGGAATTGCAGGCCCTGCTGGCGGCCCGGGGGCCGGCGGCACGCCGGACGCCGACCGCCCATTGATCAGGGCGCGCCGGGTGGCCGGCGTGCTATCATTCCGCTCTTTTTTCAACCCCTCTTGAGGCGTCCCACCTTGAGCAAGACCACGGCACGCAAGCAGGTCAGGAAGCTCCCCGCCCGCAAGGCGGCCGCCCCGGTCGCGAAGCCCAGGCCGGCGCCGATCCGGAAGGCGGCCGCGGCGGCTGCCCGGCCGAAACACGGTGCGAAAGCCGCAGCGAAGACGCCCGCCAGGTCGGTCAAGCCGGTCAAGATCCTGCGCAAGGGAACGGCCGCAGCCCAGCCCGTCGCAAAACCCGCTCCCGCCGTGAAGGCGCGCCATGCCGCCCCCGCGCCGGCATCGAAGGCGGCGCATGGCCCGAAGCATGCGCCGGCCAGGCCACAGGCCGCGGAGCCGGCCAGGACGGCGAAGAACCATGCGCACGCGAAAGGCACGGGCGCCGCGCCCGCGCCGGCGATCGCCGACAAAGGCAGGGCCGACAAGGGCAAGGCCCGCGCGCAGGCCGAGAAGATCGAGATCAAGCTGCCGGCAAGCACGCCGGAAGACCGCCAGTCGCAGCTAAAGCTGCTGATCGCGCGCGGCAAGGAACAGAGCTTCCTCACCTACGCCGAAGTCAACGACCACCTCCCGTCGGAGATTGTCGATCCCGAGCAGATCGAAGACATCGTGCAGATGATCAACGACATGGGCATCCCGGTGTACGAAAAGGCACCGGACGCCGAGTCGCTGCTGATGCGCGAGCCGGTGGTCGCCGACGACGAGGCCGCCGAGGAAGCCGCGCAGGCGCTCGCCACGACGGTCGACGCCGAATTCGGCCGCACGACCGACCCGGTCCGCATGTACATGCGCGAAATGGGCACGGTGGAACTGCTCACGCGCGAGGGCGAAATCGCAATCGCCAAGCGCATCGAGGAAGGCCTCGATTCCGTGCGTCGTGCGCTGTCGTTCTACCCGCCGACCTTCGAGCTGATGCTCAAGGCCTATGAGCCGCTGAAGAACGGCCAGGGCCGCCTGATCGACATCATTGTCGGCTTCGTCGACCCGAACGCGCCCGACGTCATCGCCGAGCCGATCAATCCAAAGCTCGCCGCCAAGGAAGCGCCCGAGACGGAGAGCGAGGAGGAAGGCGAGGACGGCTCGGACGAGGAAGAAGCGCTCGAGACGGGCCCGGACCCGGAGGAAGCCGCACGCCGCTTCGCCTCGCTCGCGAAGTGCTACGCGCAGGTCTCGAAGGCACTCGAGGACAAGGGCTCGAAGGATCCGAAGACGATCAAGCTGCGCAAAAAGCTCGCCGGCGAGTTCATGGAGCTCAAGCTGTCGCCGAAGATGTTCGACCAGCTCATCGGGCAGATCCGCGAGCACCTGAACGAGATCCGCTCGCTCGAGAAGGCGGTCATGCAGCGCTGCGTCCGCGATGCCGGCATGCCGCGCTCCGACTTCATCGAGACTTTCCCGCGCAACGAGACCAACCTCAGCTGGCTCGACAAGCACATCCGCGCCAAACGCAAGCACTCGGCGGCGCTCGGCAGGTTCCGCGACGAGATCGAGGCCGAGCAGAAGAAGCTCGCCGAGATCGAGAAGCGCGGGCGGCTGTCGATCGCGGAGATCAAGGAAATCAACCGCGAGATTGCCGTGGGCGAGGCACAGGCGCGCCGCGCCAAGAAGGAGATGGTCGAGGCCAACCTGCGCCTCGTGATCTCGATCGCCAAGAAGTACACCAACCGCGGCCTGCAGTTCCTCGACCTGATCCAGGAAGGCAACATCGGCCTCATGAAGGCGGTCGACAAGTTCGAATACCGCCGCGGCTACAAGTTCTCGACCTATGCCACGTGGTGGATCCGCCAGGCGATCACGCGCTCGATCGCCGACCAGGCGCGCACCATCCGCATCCCCGTGCACATGATCGAGACGATGAGCAAGCTGCGCAACGTCAGCAAGAAGCTGACGCAGCTGAAGGGCCGCGAGCCGTCGATCGAGGAGGTGGCGGAAGCGGCGCAGGTCTCGGTGGACGAGGCCAAGCGCGTGATGAAGATCAGCAAGCACCCGATCTCGCTCGATCGCCCGATCGGCGACTCGGAGGACAGCTACTTCGGCGACTTCATCGAGGACGAGTCGGTCGAGAGTCCGGTCCAGTCGGCCAGCCGCGAGATGCTGAAGGAGCGCATCGAGAAGGTGCTCGGCACGCTGACCTTCCGCGAGCGCGAGATCATCAAGCTCCGCTACGGCATCGGCGACGGCTACACCTACACGCTCGAAGAGGTCGGCCGCATCTTCCGGGTCACGCGCGAACGTGTTCGCCAGATCGAGGCCAAGGCCGTGCGCAAGCTGCAGCACCCGGTGCGCGCTCGCCGGCTCGGCGGCTTCTTCGACACCAACGTCGGCCTGCCGGGCTGATCGGCCCGGCGGTTCGTCGGCGAAACCGGTTGCCCGGGGGACACCGCCGCGACCCCGGCTCGGCGCCGGTGTCCGGCCGCGGATTCCGGCCCCGGCGCCCACCCGCTCTTGCTCCGGCGGCTCCGATTCCTAGACTGTCCGCCCCGCATTTCCGCGGTGGACCCCGATCGAGGAACTGGTGCATCCACACGTCACGAAGCTGCTGGCCCTGCAGAAGGTCGATCAGGAGATCGGTTCCCTGACCAAGGACATCCAGAGCCTGCCGGCCGAGGTGGCTTTTCCGCCGATGGATGTGGAGAAACCGCTGGCCCGCGTCATCAGCGAGGCTGGGCTGGCGCAGCTTCATGCCGCTGAAACCGAGAAGTACCCGCATGTGACCT